>ULRH01022572.1_pt1 | contig 17237 bp, 10 predicted proteins | sample 1955271 | NCBI WGS metagenome assembly ULRH01 (sample SAMEA4835677, study PRJEB28245) | human gut metagenome | biome: gut microbiome; material: fecal sample | place: Denmark | collected 2008 | reverse complement strand
CTGCGTTCGATTTTTTCGCAAACCAATTTTGTTTTACTATAACATCGCACATTCTTTTAGAGCCTGTTAAGAAACTGTTTTGAATTCATTTATACCATGAAAAAGTTAGTATTGCTGAGTTTACTCTTTGTTTCTACGCTGCTGTCGGCGCAGAAACCGATTGAAATCAAGTTGTGGTCTGACGGAGCACCTAACAGCAACGGAATGACACAACAGGTAGAAAACGGCCCCATTTATGTAGCGGAACCTACATTGACGGTTTATCCCGCATCTTCGGGTAACGGATTGGCTGTAGTCGCTTGTCCGGGTGGAGGATATGCCCACTTGGCAATGTCGCACGAAGGCCATGATATGGCAAGCTGGTTTAACAGCCAAGGCATTACGTATGCAGTGCTGAAATACCGTATGCCTAACGGTAACCACGAAGTGCCTCTGAGCGATGCACAGCAGGCATTGCGCATCATGCGCCAACACGCAAAAGAATGGAAGATACAAAAAGTAGGTATTATGGGGGCTTCGGCCGGAGGACATTTGGCAAGTACGGTTGCCACTCACTTCCTCGATGCTGAGACTCGTCCTGATTTCCAGATTCTTTTTTATCCGGTTATCACGATGGAGCCTGCTTATACACACATGGGGTCGCATGACAACCTGTTGGGCAAGCATCCTTCCAAAGACCTCGAAGAGAAATATGCTAACGAGCTGCAAGTCACCCCGCAGACACCTCAAGCATTCATCATGCATAGTAGCGATGATGGTGTTGTACCGGTAGCCAATAGCGTCAATTATTATTCGGCGTTGGTGAAGAACAAGGTTCCAGCCAGCCTGCACATTTATCCTGTTGGCGGTCATGGATGGGGATACAGGGATAGTTTTATCTACAAACGCCAGTGGACCGGTGAATTGGAAAAATGGCTGCGTGAAATAAATAAATGACAAACTCTTTGCAAATCAAACAAAAAGCATTACCTTTGCAGCCGCTAATACGGGATATTAGCTTAATTCAAATCATTAATAATTAATTAAAAGCAACAAAATGGCAACAAAAATCAGATTGCAAAGAAGAGGACGTAAAGGTTATGCGTTCTATTCAATCGTTATCGCAGATTCAAGAGCACCACGTGATGGTAGATTTATTGAAAAAGTGGGTACTTACAACCCGAATACGAATCCTGCCACAGTAGATTTGAATTTCGACCGCGCTATGTATTGGGTAATGGTAGGTGCACAACCTACAGACACTGTACGCAACATTTTATCTCGCGAAGGTGTTTACATGAAGAAACACTTGATGGGAGGTGTCGCTAAAGGCGCATTCGATGAAGCTACAGCTGAAGCTCGTTTCAATGCTTGGAAAGAAAACAAACAAGCAGGTTTAGACGCACAGAGAGCAAAAGAAGAAGAAGCTAAGAAAGCTGCTGCGAAAGAACGTCTGGAAGCAGAAAAGAAAATAAATGAAGAAATAGCAAAGAAGGTAGCGGAAAAGAAAGCTGCTGAGGCTGCCGCTAAAGCTGAAGCAGAAGCTGCCGCTAAAGCAGAAGAAACTCCGGCAGAAGAAGCACCGGCTGCTGAAGCTCCTGCAGAAGCATGACATTCTTTCATTTCTGCTTATGAAAAAAAATGAATATCCGTTCTTGCCTAATTATTCCCTTGCAAATGGAACTATGCTTCAACTGCGATAGAAGCAAGGATAAATGGCTAAGTATCCAATAATACTTGGTCATAGAAGCAAGGATACTTGAAGGCGGAAGTTTACCATAAAGCGCTTCTTATTCCCTATTTGGGGAAATTGAGGATATTCAGATATAAAAATACCCGGCTTCCCATCATGGAAGCCGGGTATTTTTATACCTCTTATCGTTTAATAAAATAAACGATTGTTGGCAAGTGGTCACTATATCCGTTCAGCCAGCGTCCTCCGGCTTGTGTGCGGTTGGGATAGCCGGCATATTTGCCATCGGTTTGAAACAAATAATCACGCTTGAATATCTCATGGCTTTCGTAGGTCAGTTTACGGTGACGGCGGTTCAGGAAATTTCCGGTGAAGACAATCTGGTCGAATAGGTTCCATTTGCCACGGTATTTCAGTGTGCCGTCTCCTTCAGCCAACGTATTCCACCACGGATTATACAGTTCTTTCTTTTTTACCTCCTTTGCGTAACGTTTTGCGCCTAATGATTCCGCCATGCTTTTATCCATCGGGTCATCGTTCATGTCGCCCATGATGATGATTTTGATTTTGGAATCCAAGCGTTGTAGCGAATCCTTCAAGGCACGTACCTGCATTCCGGCACGCTCACGTGCAGGGGATTGGGCTCCACGGGAAGGCCAATGGTTGATGATAAAGGCTACCCGTTCGCCTGCCAATTTTCCATCCGCTATCAGAAAGCCCCGGGTAGGACGGTCGGTAGGATTGGCCAATACATAGGGCACCAGTTTGGTAGCTGTTACTTGATAAAGTTCCGGATTGTAGAACATGGCACAATCAATCCCTCGTTCGTCCGGTCCTTCGTAATGGATAATCTGATACCCCCGTTCTGCCAAAGCCGGTTGCTTCAACAGGTCTTCTAACACGTGTCGGTTTTCTACTTCCGCCATACCGATTACTGCCGCGCCTTCGGTGACTTTATCGGTAGCTAAAAGGCTCAATACCGTCGATATATGTTCCAATTTCGACTGATATTTCTTTTCATCCCATTTGTTCCGTCCGTCGGGCAGGTATTCGTAATCGTTCTTGCCTTCATCGTGAACAGTGTCGAACATATTCTCCAAATTATAAAAAGCCACTCCGTAGAGTTTCCCTTTTTTATTTTGTGCATTGCCTACTACAACAAGTAAGGCTAAAAACAGTGCCAATCCGATTCTTTTATACATATTCTTTCATTTTATTACCAATTCCAGTCACTTATTACCGATTCTGCTTCTACTTGATTCTCTGTTGCATCATCCAGATTGCAGAAGAAATCGATGCCTGTCTTCCGTTCCAATTCGTCTACCGAAACCACATAGTGTTGCAAATCTGTGGCTTTCGGATTGCGGGTCAACCCTTCCTGATGAGGAACCAAGAAAGCGATAGCATGAAATTCTGTTCCTTTCTGGCTCAATACCGCCATGAAATAAGATGCGGGACACGCCAATCCGTGTATGGTAAAACCGTTTTCGTCAGTCGTAGGAGTACCACCCGAAACATGTGTTCCGGTGAAGTTCACCAATAATTCGTTGAGGGTTCCTCCTTTTGCTACATATACTTTATCGTAAGTTTCCGGTGCGGTAGAGCGTCCCCACGTCTGTACTTGTTCTTCCAATCCACGCCAAAAACCTCCGTTGAAGTCATTCAGTTGAGGCGACATGTTGCTATAATAGAAGGTCTGTTCGTTGGCTTCTTTCAGATATACCCGGTCTTCTGAAGCACATAAATGACCTTTGTCGAAACCGTCGCTCTTATGGTCTGCTTCTTCGGTCTGCATATCCGAAGGCAGTTCCGGGTCTACTTCCCATGCGTCGGTACGCGATACTTCATCGGCAGAAGTCGTCTTGTCGAAGGAGAAAGCTACCCAGTTGGCATGTCTTTTCGAAACATTCCATTCCAAAGCGTAGTTCAATATCCGATTGCCTTCCATATCAACATCGTGAGTCACAAAAACATTCGAATCGTTCAGGCAGGGCATTTCATATTCCTGGCTATAAGCGTCTCCGGCATTCGCATTCCAGTTTCCTGCGGGAGCATCTGCTTCCACATATTCAATCGTTACATTGTTTCCTTCGATGTCTATAACCCGGAACTTCAGGTAACGGTAACGGTCGGCACCGGCACACCAGGCCCAATAGGCTGCGTCTTCTTCTATGTCGATAGACTGTTGCCAATTATTTTCTTTAGCCGGTACTTCCGTCATGGCGTCCAGACGTTCGGCGTTGCTCTTTACGAAATAATAGACATCGCCATGAAAGGTCTGGTCTTGGATATAAAACGGATAGGTAAATCCTTCGGGCTGACAAACAGAAAAACCTTCCGAAATGTCTTCATATCCTTTCAGTATGAGTGTGATTGCTCCTTCCTGCGTGGTTTCATTTTCAATGATTATTGTGTCATTGTCACTGCATCCTACTGCCATGCAAGAAAGGAACAGTAGGTAAATTCTCCAAAGATGTTTCATACTTTTATTTAATAAAAACACCACAGAGGATACACATCCCCTGTGGTGAAATACAAATAATTACTTTTTATTCAGCTTCATTTACCAGGACATTCTTGAATTCCCACGTAGGAGCAGCCGTCGAATTGCTGGTGTAAACAAAGGCAATCCGGATGGTTTGTCCCACGTATGCGCTCAAGTCATACGGGCCTACGGGATAGAAATCCCAGGTCTGACCGTCAGACCATTGTGTTTCATCGAATATCAAGTCTTCCCATGTGCAAGTTTCTACATTGTCTACATAGTCGGTAGAAATCTTGATAGCGAAATGGTCGGTCAACGCTTCACCATTCAGGTAACGGTGTGCTTCTTCAAATGACAATTGCGGAGCCATGGCTTCCGACAAATCTACAATCGGGGATACCAGCCAGCTTTCTGCCGGATAGTTCGTGTTATTATAATATGCGGAAGCTTTCCATCCGTATGTAGCGTCGTTCTTCCATACGTAGTTCACGCCCTGCATTGAGATGTCTTGGATAACGAATCCGCCTTCGTCCCCAACCAAGCTTTCATTCAGGTAAGTACCAGCCATAGCCACATATCCTTCTTCGGTCTTTTCGAAAGTAGTGGTACGGGAAGAATAAATCTGCGATGCGTTCCAGCCGGCATCATACGTATATTCCGTTACAGTCATTGTGCCCTCGGCATCCGCACGGTAAACCACGGAAGCCTTATCGCCCTTAGCCGCAAACGGGAACTTCTGTGCCAAATAAATGGGGAATACATTCGCGGGTTTCGATACATAGTCAGCACCTAATTCTGCATAGAATACCGGGTCGGCAACTACGACATTTGCATCTTCATTCGTATATTCACTCCATGCACCTTCACGATATACGTAAAGAGCAGCGGTATTGGCGTATGCGCCCGACGCACGGCTCATCTGCAACATCTGGGCTGCTACTTCCGATTCGGGTACTTCCTTGAAAAGGCATACATCCCAGTATTGTCCGTTTACAATCGCCAGGTTTTTGATTTCGGCGGTAGGCGCACACTGGTCGGTACTCTTGTAAGCGAATGCCAAGGTAATCTTCTTTCCTTCGAACTGCTTCAAGTCGACAGACTGTGCGATAAAGTTCCATCCGTTGAATTTAGAACCATCGTAAGTCAAGTCTGTCCATGTAGCGGTTTTTACATCGCCTGCATAATCCGTAGATGCTTTTATCTGCATGAAGTCTTCCGCCTTGTTGCCATTCAGGAAGTTAAAGGCAAAATCCAATTTCAGCATCGGATTGGAGGTTTCCGACAAATCGATTACGGAAGATACGAACCAGCTTTCGGCAGGCAGGTTCTTGCCGCCCACGTATGCCGAAGCCTTGTAATAACCATATTTGGGGTCGTGCGACCATACATACGAAGAGCCTTCGGGCAGTGTCACATCCTTGATGGTGAACAGCTTGCTTTCTTCCTTCATCGCGTCTTCAAGATAAGTATAAGAAGAAGCCGGATAACTTCCATAACTGTACGAACCGTTATACAAGGTCAGCTTCACATTCTTGTCCTTTTCGATATTTTTCAACTTAAATGTACCATCACCATTTGCCTCGATGCTCCATTCACCACCTTCGGTAGGAAGTGAAGAAGTAAAGTTGAAGCTATTGAACGTACCGCTTTGGTAGATATACTGCATATTCGTGTTCAGCAAGGTATAACCTTCCTTTCCTTCTTCGATGGTAATCACCTGGTCGGCACCATTATCCGAAGAAATAATACCATCGGTTACGGTAATCGCATCGGGGTAGATATATCCATAATTTTTGCTGGGGTCATTCAGTTTGCCGAAAGGATAATACTTACCATCGTTGGCTTTAGCTGCAATCACATAGTTGCCCGCTTCCCCTTCGAAATCATTAACCTGCTGGTACACTACTGGAACGACACCGCCTCCCGCACCGGGTTCAAACTCCGAATAAGCGTAATTCACGGCTACCATATCACCTTCTTGCGGGTTTTCCATTCGCGATTCGAGAACAGAAGGAATCTGTCTCAGTGTAGACGGAGATAAATAAGTGGCAGTAGACGTGCCGTTCCACACGCTCCGGTAATCGTTGTTGGTCAATGTGTAGTCCGATATCTTCTTGAAATCGGCGAGATAGCCCGACTGGCCTCTATACATATTATATTGTACCGAGATGCGCGAACCGGTATCGGCATTCGGATATTTGTAATCGATGAATGCGGGCAAATACCATTCGGCTTCCGTAGCGTCGGCAAAATACTTGTTTTCACCGATAGCCTCCAGTGCTTTCACATACGATTGTCCTTCGGGATCTTTCGACAAGGCAAGCTCTTTATTTTCTTCCATTCCCGCTATGGTTCCATAATCGGAAGAAGCCAGCTGGATAGTGACACCCGTCTTCACATCGGTCAGGGAAGAATCAATATTAAACTGGTCGTTGTAATCTTCGCACGCCGACAATCCTGCCAGCAATACGGTCGACATCAATATTATCTTTTTCATATACTGCGTTTCTTTTTTAGGATTAGAAGTTTACTTTCAGTCTCAAGCTATATGTACGGCCGAACGCGTAGTAGCAATAAATGTTATCGGCGGTAGCTTCTTGTAGGGTAGAGGAAGAAAGCGTGTTCGGATTGAATGCCTTCGAGATGTACTGGTAATCCAACAGGTTGTTCACGTTTCCGGAGAGTGTTGCATTCAGCTTGCCGATCTTGAAGCGGTACGAAGCATTCAGGTCGAACTGGCTGGCTGCCGGAATCTTCCACGGGTCGAGTACTGATACTTCCTTGCCTAATGACAAGTTGCTTCCCGACAACGAATAGTACGCATAGTTGCGTCCATAGTACGTCCAGTCGGCACCTACACGGATGGATTTGCCAATCTTGAAGGTTGCTCCGATAGCAGCAGTAGTCTGTGCAGAACCTCCCACACGCACGCCTTTCAGGTTAATCTTGGCATTGGCATGGTCGGCAGCACCTACCGTAGTAGTTGTACCCTCTGCGGTCAAAGCGTTTCCATACGGATCGTAAGCATATCCCGTAGCGTTGCTATCCCATTTCCAGTCACCCAGCGAGAACATACCCGTCAGCTCCAGCCAGTTCAGCGGTGTGATTTTCACATCCAGCTCGATACCTTTGTGCAAGGCGTTCACCCCGGTCATGTTCATGTAATATTCAGTCTGGTTGTCCATCGTGCCGCTCTTGGTCATGGTCTTGTCCAACCATTTGGTGTAGTAAGCGTTCACGTTCGCGCTTAACCATTCGTTGCGGAAACCGTATCCTAATTCGAACGACAATACCTTTTCATTCTTGGCATCCTTGTTAATCGCATGGCTGGTAGTAGCTTGCATGAAAGCTCCGTAAGAGAACTTCGGCGCACGGCTGATATAGCCTAAGTTGAAGAATACATTGTGATTGTCGGTGATATTGTAGTTGGCACCACCTTTTGCCGTAAAGCCCAAGAAGCTGATTTTGTCCGATTTGGCATGAGCCTTGTCGTAATAGAAGCGGTCGTAACGCCAGTAGGTGGTGTTCGATAACGAACCCGCTACGAAAGCCGAGAGTTTGTCTTTATTAAATTCAGTCTGGAAGAAAGCCCCCTCTTGCAATACATGTCCGTCGTAGTCACGGTACACCACATCACCTACACCCAGCTTCTGGTATCTCCATGCTGGATTAGCCGCATTGGCATTGTTTGCCGCCTGCACATCGCCACGGGTAGAGTCCATAAAGTATTGGCCGCCGAACAGGTCCGAAATCTCGTTCGTATGCGTACCTTTATAATAACGGAAGTCAACACCTCCGTAGAAATCGAAGTATTCACCGAACTTGGTGGTGTAAGTCGAGAGCAATCCGTACCAGTTATGGTAGTTTTTCGACTGGCTCATCACCAACATCGAACCATATTCGCTTGCGGCATTGATGTCTTCGATAGCTCCGTAATCAAACGTGCCGTCCGCCTTGCGGAATTTGGTCTGCAACTCGCCATAATAAGCACCATTCCAGTCACGATACGAATAGCCGTAATCTTCGTTACCTTGTCCCGAATTACCGTAACCGCGTCCGATAGACACGTATGCCACGGTACTCAATGATGATTTCTCATCGATTTGCCACTGGTGGTTCAAGCTGATTTGCGGCTTGTGGTATACGTTGTATTCCGCGCTTTGGCGTTCTCCGTTGTTGTCGAATCCGTAAGTGGAATTATACTTGTAGTTCTTCACACCGTATACTTTTTCCACGCGTTGCCAGTCTGCAATGGTCAAGGCACCGTCGCGCTGATAATGCTTTTGCGGAGCACCGAAAGCCGTCAACGACAACTGATGAGCGTCATTGATGCGTTTCGAGATGTTCAGAAAATAATTGTATCCTTCGAAATCGGTACCTTGCACATATCCGTTACCCCACGTGCGCGCACCGAGCAACGTCATTGCCCAACCGCTCTTCGATACACCGGTAGAAACGCTGAACAACATCTTGTTCATGCCATCGTTCCCCATCGAGTAAGCAATGGTTCCGCCTTTTTCGCTGTCCAGACTACGGGTTATAATGTTGATGGTACCACCTACAGAAGGAGCCGATACTTTTGAAGCACCCAAACCACGCTGGGTTTGCATGGTGCGGGTCACATCGGTCAATCCTGCCCAATTCGACCAGTAAACACCTCCCCATTCCATATCGTTCATCGGCACACCGTTCACCATGACGGCGATGTTCTCGTTGCCGAAACCACGCATATAGATTTCGGAGTCGCCATAACCTCCACCTTCTTTATTGGCATGTACACCCGGCGTGGATTTCAAGATTTCAGGAAATTCTTGTGTACCGAGTTTTTCTTCAATGAAATCCATGCTGACGCTGGATACGGCTACCGGTGTTTTGCGTGCGATAGCAATAGAAGAAGTGACTACCACATCCTGCAACATCTGTGCATCGTGTCCAGTGCGACAGAACCCAGGTCGATTGTCCCTTGTCCGGTAATGTCCATTTGTTTTTCTTTATATCCAATGTAGGTGAACACAATGGTCACTTCCGAGTTTGGAACCTTTAGGGTAAATCCTCCGTTTACATCGGTTATAGCACCCAAGGTTGAGCCTTTTACGGCAACGGTCGCTCCTATCAGAGGTTCGTTGGTACCCGCATCCACAACCATACCTTTCAGGGTAGCCTGGGCTACCGCCGTAGCTGTACAACAAATAGTCAGTACAGCAAACAGCAAGAAATGTTTCAACTGATCTTTCATACGTTTCTTCTTTTGTTTTTGTGTTATTAAAGATTTAGAAACAAATGTAACAAATTTCCTTAAAACTCAAAGCTTTTACAGTGGTTTTTATCGCACATTTAACCGCTTTATGTTAACAAATTTAGCGGTTAACAAAATTAGAAGGTATCAATTTGTTACAAAATATTCGATAATAGGGTAGGATGGGTAGGCGGGAAGTGCCTGATGAGGCGTTGTGCTGCGGAATAAGTTTTGATAAACTTTCAAATTAACAGTTGAAACAAGAATGTAAAACGGAAAGTTCCGGTTGGCAGGATAAAGCAGGGAGATAAAAAAGCCGGAGAGCGGTTTGACGCTCTCCGGCTTGAAGTATGTATCTCGTGATGAGACGAGATTCAGCAGCTTATCTGAAGTTGTCCGGTTGGTGCCACTTGCCGTCTTCACCCATGGTGTCGGCTACGTCCCACCAAACTCTGGTACCTTGGTTGTATTGAGTCGGCTTCAACGGGTTGCGCGATTCGCTGTCCGGATATTGTACACGTTTAATCAGCTTATCGTTATCCACTTCGCCGTTTGAACCGTTACCGCCTTGTACTACCAACATGTAACGCGGATAGTCGGTACGACGGACTTCTGCCCAACCTTCGTTTCCGTTCGGGAATACGGCAATCCATTTCTGTGTGATGATTTGTTCCAGTTGCTCTTCTTTAGATCCGCCATCGAAAGCAGCCAACCCCTGCAGGTTGTTGATGTAATCGCTGTAGTCGGCTTCTGCAATACCGTAATAGTCCATCGAGGCACGGATACCATCCAAGTAGTAATCTTTAGCGGATTGAGTCAAAGACGAACCCGTCCAGCCACGTAAAGCGGCTTCGGCTTTCAGGAACAAGCTTTCCGAATAGCCGAACCAAACGATTTCACGAGCCAAGTTCCACCAAATCTTCGGATTCATGGCATCCGACTGCAGGTTACAACGGTTGGGGGAATAGTTAACCGTTTGTGAACTACCCAAAACGGTTGCACCATTACGTATACCACAGAAATCTGCATCAGACTCTTTTGGTACAGCTTGATTCAAATCCGCATATACAGAAGGACGGAACCAAAGGATGCTACAACGTGGGTCGAGGTAACAGTTGTCTTCACTGGCATTGAACATCGTTTCATCTACACCACCTGCTGTGTACAGGTTGGCAGGAGCTTTCTGCTCAAATCCCGGAGTCGCTGTGGTTACGCCCGGCTTCAAAGCCTGGTTCTTATAAGCCCATTCCATTTCTTTCGGCAGCACTACGTTGGCGCCCCAAGAGAAGAGCAAACCGTAGATGTTTTCGTTACCACCGGTAATGTATTGCCGCTTCGGTACCAGCTTCATGTTGTCTTCCTGGCCTTGCATCAGACCTGATGGGTCATTCAATGCCGCTTCGCCTTGCTGTTTAGCCAAGGCCGGATCTACATTGGATACGCGCAAAGCCAAACGCAACCGCAAGGTATTGGCGAAACGAATCCAGCTTTCCACATCACCGCCATAGCACAAATCATCATCACCAAAGTTAAATTGCTGAGCTGTAGGAAGAGTCGGATTATGCAAATTAGTAATAGCTTGATCCAGAATGTCGAAAATCATGTGGTACACTTCTTCCTGCGAAGAGTATTCTACGTTTTCTTCCGGTGGAAGCATACCCTTCACGTAATACTTGATAGGAATATCACCATAGGTATCCGTCTGCGCCGCCATCAGGAAAGCGTAATAGATACGCGTAATGTAGAACGCATTCTGATAGTAGTCTTCATCGCAGAAATGGAAGGTCTTGATTAACTGGCTATACTCACTCACCGTACGGTCATCGTAGAAGTGTCTCCAACGTGCGCCCGACCATCCATCGTTGTATGAATAAGTAGGAGCACTGGGAGGTGCGAACGAGTTATTACCCCAATAACCGGCATAGACATCGTGGGTCAAATTCGTGGTTATCTGGTAATCGTTATACATTCCTTCGTAAACCAAGTTGGAGAACGTTGCGCCTGCCGAGCCTTCGGTGGCACGCAAGCTTTGCAACGCATTGTCCGATACTTCGTAATCGATATTAATGCCATCGCCCGTACCGCCAATGACACTCGGGTCGTAGACCGGCTGGTAGGGATTGGTATTCATTTCTTCAAAGTCATGACATCCAGCTAACAGTGCCAACAGGGAGCACATAGCCACTGACTTATATGTATTGAATTTCATAAGTTACTATTTTTATGTAAGATTAAAAACCTAAACTAACAGATAAACCGAAAGTACGAGAGTACGGCAGAGCCGCATAATCGATAGCCTGCGAGAACATTGAGGTATCGTAACCGCCTTCAGGGCTGGTGCCCGGTGTATGCTTCAGCAGGTAGCACAAGTTACGTGCCACGAACGAAACGTTTAATGAAGTCAACGGAGTCTTTTGCAACAGTTTTGACGGGAACGAATAACCGATAGACAATTCTTTCAGCTTGATGAACGAAGCGTCATACAAGAAATCTTCCGGCAACAAATTGCCATAATAGTCAGAAGCTCTAATAGCGGTGTTATTTGTAGTACCGTCTTCTTTTACACCTGGGAATACCATCATGTAGTTGTTATTCTCACCACGGTTTTCCGTACGTTTTGCCAAACCGTTACCAGTAGCTACCATTTCTGAATAAGAGAAGATGTCACCACCAAACTTCATGTCGAACATAGCCGACAGCGTAATGCCTTTGTAAGTGAAAGTCGGAGATACAGACATTGTCAGTTTCGGCTGGATGTTACCAATCGGGTTAGCTACACGTTCAGCTTCATCGGTAATGGTCATCGGCATACCGTTCGCACCGATGATGATGTTGCCATTTTCATCACGCTGATAAAGCGTACTTGCATAGATGTCACCTAATTTACCACCTTCGGTAGCACCTACTTGAATCGGGAAATTGGTATCACCTTCGAAGAACATGTATCTTACGCCTTGATCGGGTGCCAACTCATCAACTGTAGAAACGTTGTGAGCCATGTTCAAGTTCAAATCAAACGTAAAGTCTTTGGTATCTACAATGGTAGAATAAATCATCAATTCCACACCTTTATTCGAAATCAAACCGGCGTTCACCCACTGGCCACCTGACCATGGAGCTGCTGCGGGCACTTTCATAATCTGGTTCTTGGTCTTCATATAATAATAGGTGAAGTCAAAGCCTAAGCGGTTGTCGAAGAACTTCATGTCCAAACCGACTTCGTAAGAAGTAGCGATTTCCGGCTTCAACTGGTCGTTCATCTTCACATTGTCACGGGTCGGAGTCAGGATGCCGTTATCAAATGAATAAGAATACGTATTGTACAATTGATAAGGGCTTGTATCCTTACCTACCTGGGCTGCAGACAAACGCAGTTTGGCAAAAGTCAACCAGCTGGGCAATTCCTTGTTCAACGAGCGGACGAAATCGGAGATAACGAAACTCAAGTTAGCAGACGGATAGAAGAAAGAGTTGTTCTGCTGAGGCAATGTAGACGACCAGTCGTTACGGGCAGTCAAGTCCAAAGCCAAGTATTCTTTCCATGCCAACTGTGCCGAACCGAATACAGAGTTTGTCGCACGTTCGTAGCCGGTTTCACCTGCCGTACGGAGCAAGTTCGCTGCATTAAACATCCAGTTGCCTTTAATCAACATATTACCTACACCGGCATTCAAGGCTTCGTATTTCTGATACATGAAGTTGGCACCCAAATTCACACCTAAACGGAAGTTGTCAGTGATTTGCTTGTCTGCCATCAACATAAATTCGGCATTCGATTCGAAGAAGTTTTCTTCCCGGCGATCCATCGCATCGTTTGTCACCATAGCCAATGAACTTTCACCGTTGATACCATCACCGGCATTGGTTTCTTCGATGCGGGTACGATAGTAGTCGAATGCATATTTAGCAGAGAAATGCAACCAGTCAGTAAAATTAATCTTCGCATTGTAGTAACCGAATGCACGCCAACGTTCATCTTCGTTATGACGCTGGTTCAATACATAATATGGGTTACGGATACCTGCTGTCGGGCCGTACCAATTGACATGCACATGAGTATCATCGGAATACTGACGCAAGTCATCCAAGCGTACATTGTGCGGAATACCCATTAACATATTGATAGCACCGTAATTTCCATACATTGGACGGTCTTCAGCTTTGGTTCGCGACAACGAAATCTTACCGTCCATAGAGAAATATTCGTTGAGTTGCGTACCTGCATTCAAGTCTACGTTGATACGTTGCAGTTTCTCGTTGGGGAACATACCGTCGTTGTTAGATGCGCCGAATGATGCACGGTAGTGAGAGGTGTCTGTTCCGTTTTGGATAGATACGTTGTGAGTCTGAGAGAAACCGGTATCAAAATAATCTTTCAGTTTGTTTCCGTATTTAGAATAAGCGTAAGTCTGACCGTTCCAAGCTTCCTTCATTGAACCGTCCAATACGGGGCCCCAGCTACTGGCAGCTCCTGTAGTATATTCTGCTCCTCCAGTTGCCCCTATCTGACCCTGTCCGTAACGTTCCTGCATATCCAAAGTTTCGGCAACCTTTGTCCAAGTAAAGTTACCGCTATAGCGTACGCCGAAACCGTCTTTCTTCGAACCTTTCTTGGTCGTTACCAAAATCACACCGTTACCGGCACGGCTACCGTAAAGGGCTGCGGCATTCGGACCTTTCAATACCGAGATACTTTCGATATCGTCCGGGTTGATATCCAACGAAGCGCCACCACGGTCGACACCGCCATAGAATGAAGCGTCGGAATCACTGTTGTCACTGAACGGCACACCGTCCACAATCCACAACGGCTGGTTGTTGTCGCTCAATGAAGAGTTACCACGGATGGTAATCTTGGTAGAACCGCCCAAACCGGTAGCTGATGTGTTCATTTGCAGACCTGCCACTTTACCTTGCAAAGCACTGGTTACCGACGGGTCGCCCGTACGGTTCAGTTCATCGCTCTTCAGTTCCTGAACGGCGTAACCCAACATTTTCTTTTCACGCTTGATACCCAAAGCGGTTACCACCACTTCGTCCAGCATTTCGGAGTCTTCTTCCATCGTCAGGTTGATGGTTGTCTTTCCGGCTTCTACCGGCATTTCCACCGTTTTGTAACCGATATAAGAGAACTGCAACGTAGAACCTACAGGAACTTTGACTGTAAAGTTACCGTCCCAGTCGGTAATGCTTCCGTTTGTAGTACCTTTTTCGACTACAGATACACCAATCAGTGCTTCACCTGTAGCGTCGATAACCCGACCGGTGATTTCTTGTAGCTGATCTTGCTGTGCTGCGTTGGCCGATGAAGGAGCGGCAGTAGTGGAAGTAGATTCTTTCGACAAATAAATGACGTTATCGTCTACTACATAGCTGATGCCTTTTCCAGCCAATGCTTGGTCCAAAACCTCTTCTACGGTAGAACCATTGGCTTTCACCGAACCGATGGGGGTTTCTGCCAATTCGTCATCGTAAAAGAATTGATACTGGGACTGAGCTTGAATCTGCTGAATCATAGTCCCCAACTGAGTATTGGTTAATGCAATGTTTAATTGCGCCGACACCAACTGTGTTGGTACAGTAAACAGTGTCGAAACCAATAGTGCCCGAACGAGTTTCTTCGAGCTCATGCACGAGTTTTTGCTTCTCATACTTGCTTTTCTAAGGTTAAACATACTATTAATATATTTCTCTCTTGTTTTCTTATTCCTTTTGGGTAAAACTATAATAATAACAATTATATTTTGCAAAACACTTATCCGGAAAATGAAATTTTTTAATTTTATTGGTGAAATTTACTTTGTCTTCTTTTTAAAGCTTTGTGTTTCAGTGGATATGCTCTTTTGCTGAATGTGCGTTTTTTCAATTGAAGGAAGTCTGGATAGCGTTGTTTCCGGAGTGAAAGGGAGAGGATTGCTTTTTTACGGTGGTCCTTTAGAAGCTGTTTTGAATTTATCGTGCGATGATTTGGGATGAGTTTTTGAGGCATTTTCGCTTCTGTGATGAGGAAGATAGCGGGCTATCTGACGAAGAACAGGAGCGAAAAGGACCAAAAAATCGCCCAAAGCACACACGAAAACGGATACATCAAGCCAAGAAAAACTTTTTGGAGAAATTCAAAACAGCTTCTTACAATGGAGCGGGAAGAAGATAGGGCTTCGTGATTTTCCTCGATAAATTCTTCTGCGCTTGCCGTTTTTTCCGTATTTTTGCGCAGAATTTGAGAATTCATGTATTTTACTTTAATTTAATATATAGAGAAGAAGATGGGTGGTTTTTTCGGAACAGTCTCAATGGCTGAATGTGTTACCGATTTGTTCTATGGTACGGATTATAATTCGCACTTGGGTACCAAACGTGCAGGGATGGCTACGTATGACGAAAAGGAAGGCTTCGCGCGTTCGATTCACAGCATAGACAATTCGTATTTTCGTACGAAGTTCGAATCGGAATTATCAAAGTTTAAGGGCAAGTCGGGTATCGGTGTGATTAGCGATACCGATCCGCAGCCGATTATGATTAATTCGCATTTAGGGCGGTTTGCGATTGTAACGGTCGCTAAAATCAATAACATCGCCGAATTGGAAAAGGAATTGCTCGATGCGAATATGCATTTTGCCGAGATGAGTATGGGAAAGACCAATCCCACGGAATTGGTCGCGCTGTTGATTGTGCAGGGAAAGAATTTTGTGGAAGGTATCGAGAACGTATATAATAAGGTAAAGGGTTCGTGCTCGATGTTGTTGTTGACTGAGGATGGCATTATAGCCGCACGCGACAAGCTGGGACGTACGCCGATTATCATCGGTAAGAAAGAAGGAGCCTATGCAGTGACAAGCGAATCGTGCAGCTTGCCCAATCTGGATTACGAGATAGACAGCTATATTGGTCCGGGCGAGATTGTCCGGGTGCGTGCGAATGGCATCGAACAGCTTCGGAAACCCAACGAGGAAATGCAGGTATGTTCTTTCTTGTGGGTGTATTATGGTTTCCCGGTATCTTGCTACGAAGGAAGAAACGTAGAAGAAGTCCGCTTCAAGAGCGGTTATGAAATGGGGCGTACCGATGAGTCGGAAGTGGATTGTGCTTGCGGTATTCCAGATTCGGGCGTAGGTATGGCGTTAGGATATGCCGAAGGAAAGGGAGTGCCTTATCATCGGGGCATCGCTAAGTACACGCCGACATGGCCGCGCAGTTTTACGCCCAGCAACCAGGAGATGCGTTCGTTGGTGGCCAAGATGAAGTTGATTCCCAACCGTGCCATGCTGGAAGGAAAGCGTGTGTTGTTTTGCGATGATTCGATTGTGCGCGGCACCCAGCTGCGCGACAATGTGAAGATTCTGTTCGATTACGGGGCAAAGGAAATCCACATGCGCATCGCTTGTCCGCCGTTGATTTACGGCTGTCCGTTTATTGGTTTTACCTCATCGAAAAGCGATATGGAACTGATTACCCGCCGCATCATCAAGGAAATAGAAGGTGATGGCGATGCGAAGCTTGAAAAATACGCAACGACCGATTCACCCGAATACAAAGAGCTGGTAGAACGTATCCGTGCACGTTTCGGGCTGACTTCATTGAAGTTTAATACCGTAGAGACTTTAGTGAAGGCAATCGGTTTGCCGAAATGTAAAGTTTGCACCCATTGCTTCGACGGGTCAAGCCACTTTTGACAATTGGCAATTAACAATTAATAGTTAATAATTAATAGTGAATAACGGAGTTTTTTTATAGCCTCTCATCATTCACTATTAATTATTAACTATTAGAACGCTTCCGTCATATTGAAATAGAACAAGTTCTGCTTGTTGATGAAGTTACGCCCGAAATCCAGCCGGACATTC
>ULRH01025495.1_pt1 | contig 17330 bp, 13 predicted proteins | sample 1955271 | NCBI WGS metagenome assembly ULRH01 (sample SAMEA4835677, study PRJEB28245) | human gut metagenome | biome: gut microbiome; material: fecal sample | place: Denmark | collected 2008 | reverse complement strand
GACCAGCTTATTCAAGTCGGGCGTCAACAAAATGGCACAAAAAGTAGGTGAGGAAGCCGTAGAAACCATCATCGAAGCCTGCAACGGAACCGATGAACGCCTGATTTACGAAGGTGCCGACTTATTGTATCATCTCATCGTATTACTCACCTCGAAGGGATACCGCATTGAAGACCTCGCACGCGAACTGAAGGAACGCCACAGCGCAAGCTGGAAAAAACATTGACGCATGATGAACGAAACAGAAACGCTCATCCGATACAAAGGAGTAGAAATCAACCAACAGGCACTTTGCGTACTCCACGATGTAAACTTCGAGCTACATAAAGGCGAATTCGTATACATTATCGGCAAAGTGGGAAGCGGAAAATCAACCTTTCTGAAGACCATATACGGAGAACTGGATATTGCCGGAGGGGAAGCGGAAGTATTGGGCTACGACCTGAATAAACTGAAGCAAAAACACGTCTCCTCCCTACGCCGCAAGCTGGGCATCGTGTTCCAGGATTTCCAACTATTGACCGACCAGACTGTACACGACAACCTGGAGTTCGTGCTCCGCGCTACCGGATGGAAACAGAAGAACGACATCGAAAACCGCATTGAAGAAGCGCTCCGGCTGGTAGGCATGGAAAACAAAGGCTACAAAATGCCCAACGAACTATCGGGAGGCGAACAGCAACGCACCGTCATCGCACGAGCTATCCTAAACAATCCCGATATCATCCTGGCAGACGAACCTACCGGAAACCTGGACGTGGAAACCGGGCGGAACATCGTAAAACTGCTGAAAGAAATATGCAAGCAAGGGGCAGCCATCATCATGACGACACACAACCTGAACCTCCTCACCGAATATCCGGGCATCGTATACCGTTGCGAACAACATCATTTGCAACGGATTGGCGAATCCTAAAAAAAATAAAGAGACGGAGATTTTAAGGACAAAACATAAAAAGACCATGAAATATTCGTATCTTTGCCCCGAAAAGAAAGATATATTTAACAGAACAATTAAAAATTCGAAACTGAAATGAAAGTTTTAAAGTTTGGAGGAACGTCGGTAGGCTCCGCGCAGCGGATGAAAGACGTTGCCAAATTGATTACCGATGGCGAACGGAAAATTGTTGTCCTCTCCGCCATGTCGGGTACGACCAATACACTGGTTGAAATTTCGGATTACCTGTACAAGAAAAATCCCGAAGGTGCGAATGAAATCATCAACAGGCTGGAAGGCAAATACAAACAGCACATTGATGAACTTTATTCTACAGAGGAGTATAAACAGAAGACACTGGAATTTGTAAAATCGGTATTCGATTACATCCGGTCGTTTACAAAAGATATTTTTACGTTGTTCGAAGAAAAGGTAATCTTGGCGCAAGGGGAAATCATCTCTACCAACATGGTTACCAACTACCTGTGCGAGCAGGGCGTAAAAGCCTATTTGATTCCGGCATTGGAATTCATGCGCACAGACAAAAACAGTGAACCCGACTTGAATTATATCCGCGAGAAACTTGCCGCACAGCTGGAAGCACATCCGGACCAAGACATTTATATCACCCAGGGATTCATCTGCCGCAACGCGTACGGCGAAATAGACAACCTGCAACGGGGAGGAAGCGACTACACCGCATCTCTTATCGGAGCCGCTATCAACGCATCCGAAATACAGATATGGACCGACATCGACGGTATGCATGACAATGACCCGCGCGTAGTCGACAAGACTTCGCCTGTGCGCCAACTCCATTTCGAAGAAGCCGCAGAACTGGCTTATTTCGGTGCCAAAATCTTGCACCCCACGTGCGTTCAGCCCGCTAAGTATGCCAATATCCCCGTACGCTTGCTCAACACCATGGAGCCAACCGCTCCCGGCACGTTGATTTCGAACGATACAGAGAAAGGCAAAATCAAAGCGGTAGCGGCTAAAGACAACATAACCGCCATTAAAATCAAATCGAGCCGTATGCTGTTGGCACACGGATTCCTGCGCAAGGTGTTCGAAATCTTCGAAAGTTATCAAACCGCCATCGACATGGTATGCACGTCGGAAGTAGGTGTATCAATGTCGATAGATAACACCAAGCATTTAAATGAGATTGTCAACGACTTAAAGAAATATGGCACCGTCACCGTCGACCACGATATGTGTATCGTCTGTGTCGTGGGCGATTTGGAATGGGAAAACGTAGGCTTCGAAGCCAAAGCGCTCGATGCCATGCGCGACATCCCCGTACGCATGATTTCATTCGGAGGCAGCAATTACAATATCTCGTTCCTAATACGGGAACGCGATAAGAAAAAAGCGTTGCAATCGTTGAGCGATGTGCTGTTCAACGGCAAATAACGCGATTCTTATTCAAGACTTTTTATACACACGAAGCGGAGGGTACGGTTGTGGCACAAACCGCATCGTCCGCTTTTTTTATAATACTTAATACAAATCCGATTATGAAAGGAACTTTCCCCATCGACAAATTCAGAAATTTAGAGACCCCCTTCTATTATTACAACGCCAACCTGCTGCGAGAAACCTTGAACGTTATCCGCACCGAAGCAGACAAATACAATAAATTCTGCGTTCATTATGCCATCAAAGCCAATGCCAACCCCAAAATTCTCGGTATCATCCGCGAAAGCGGACTGGGTGTGGATTGCGTAAGCGGCTGGGAAATAGAAGCAGCTATCAAGGCCGGGTTCCCCGCCAGCAAAATCGTATTTGCCGGAGTAGGTAAAACAGATAAGGAAATCAGCCTGGCGCTCGACCACGACATCTTCTGCTTCAACGTAGAGTCTGTACCCGAACTGGAAGTCATCAACCAGCTGGCTGCCGGCAAGAACAAGATAGCACGTGTCGCTTTCCGCATCAATCCCGATGTAGGAGCACATACCCATGCCAACATCACCACCGGACTTGCTGAAAACAAGTTCGGCATCAGCATGGACGACATGAATAAAGTCATCGACCGCGCCTTGGAGATGAACCACGTGAAGTTCGTAGGCCTGCATTTCCACATCGGCTCCCAGATACTCGACATGGGCGATTTCACCGCCCTATGCAACCGTGTCAACGAATTGCAGGAAAAACTTTATGCCCGCCAGATTATTGTAGAACACATCAACGTAGGAGGAGGACTGGGCATCGACTACGCACATCCCAACCGGCAATCCATCCCCGACTTTGCCGAATACTTTGCTACCTACCACAAGCACCTGAAGCTTCGCCCGCAACAGACGTTGCACTTCGAGCTGGGACGTTCCGTGGTAGGACAATGCGGAAGCCTCATCACACGGGTGACCTACGTGAAACAAGGCACCAACAAGCAATTCGCCATCGTCGATGCAGGCATGACCGACCTCATCCGCCCCGCTCTTTATCAGGCATACCACAAGATAGAAAACATCACTTCCGAAGAACCGGTTGAAGCATACGATGTGGTAGGCCCCATCTGTGAATCGTCCGATGTATTCGGCAAGGCTATCGACCTGAACCGCACACATCGCGGTGATTTTCTGGCCATCCGCTCTGCCGGTGCATACGGGGAAATCATGGCGTCGGGGTATAATTGCCGCCCACTCCCGAAAGCTTATACCTCGGACGAACTGGGATAACCTTATCCCTGCTCCTTAAACCGGTTTTAGAAGCTGTTTTGAATTTCTCCAAAAAGTTTTTCTTGGCTTGATGTATCCGTTTTCGTGTGTGCTTTGGGCGATTTTTTGGTCCTTTCCGCTCCTGTTCTTCGTCAGATAGCCCGCTATCTTCCTCAACACAGAAGCGAAAATGCCTCAAAAACTCATTCCAAATCATCGCACGACAAATTCAAAACAGCTTTTTATCGAACCAACATTTAGTTGCTCCGCCAGATGCATCCGCACGCATCCGGCGGAGCAAGTTAGTTTCACCCCTGTTTTCATATACTGAAACTAAAGTTTTAGTGAACTGAAACTAAAGTTTCAGCATACGAAAACGATTGTTTCAGCCCAATAAAACTCCCCACGACCGATTCTGCACCTCACTCTACAGCCTAATCCGCTTGATTCCGTACCTCATTCCACCCCATTGATTCTGCTGATTTTCTATGCATATTCCGAAGAATTTACTACCTTTGCATCCTGAAAAACAAGAATTACGAAAACATTTAAACGCATAATACAAATGGAATTAGCAAGTAAGTACAATCCCGCTGATGTGGAGGGGAAATGGTACCAGTATTGGCTGGACAACAAACTATTCAGTTCGAAACCCGACGGACGTGAGCCGTACACCATCGTCATCCCGCCGCCCAACGTGACCGGCGTGCTCCACATGGGACACATGCTTAACAATACCATTCAGGACATCCTGGTGCGCCGCGCACGCATGACCGGCAAGAATGCCTGCTGGGTGCCGGGAACCGACCATGCCTCTATCGCTACCGAAGCAAAAGTAGTAAACAAGCTGGCACAAGAAGGCATTAAGAAAACCGACCTGACACGCGATGAATTCCTGAAACACGCATGGGCGTGGACAGACGAACACGGAGGCATCATCCTGAAGCAATTACGCAAGCTGGGCGCATCGTGCGACTGGGACCGTACGGCATTCACCATGGACGAAACGCGCAGCAAGAGCGTCATCCGTGTCTTTGTAGACTTATACAATAAAGGACTTATCTATCGCGGTGTGCGAATGGTGAACTGGGACCCGAAAGCCCTGACCGCCCTTTCTGACGAAGAAGTTATCTATAAGGAAGAACATAGCAAGCTCTATTATCTCCGCTATAAGGTAGAAGGAGATTCCGAAGGACGCTATGCCGTAGTAGCCACCACCCGCCCCGAAACCATCATGGGTGATACGGCGATGTGCATCAACCCCAACGACCCGAAGAACCAATGGCTGAAAGGCAAGAAAGTGATTGTTCCGCTGGTGAACCGTGTGATTCCGGTTATCGAAGATGATTATGTGGATATCGAATTCGGTACAGGCTGCTTGAAGGTTACGCCGGCACACGACGTGAACGACTACATGCTGGGCGAAAAGCACAACTTGCAAAGCATCGATATCTTCAACGACAACGGAACCATCAGCGAAGCCGCCGGACTATATGTGGGCATGGACCGCTTCGAGGTGCGCAAGCAAATCGAGAAAGACCTGGAAGAAGCCGGACTGATGGAGAAAGTGGAAGCCTATACCAACAAGGTAGGTTTCTCGGAACGCACCAACGTGCCCATCGAGCCGAAGCTCTCGATGCAATGGTTCCTCAAGATGCAGCACTTTGCCGATATGGCATTGCCTCCGGTAATGAACGATGAACTGAAATTCTATCCTGCCAAGTACAAGAATACGTACCGCAACTGGCTGGAGAACATCAAGGACTGGTGCATCAGCCGCCAGCTTTGGTGGGGACACCGCATCCCGGCTTATTACCTTCCCCAAGGCGGATACGTAGTAGCTGAAACGCCGGAAGAGGCATTGAAGTTGGCACAAGAGAAGACTGGAAACGCCGCTTTAACCATCTCCGACCTCCGTCAGGACGAAGACTGCCTCGATACGTGGTTCTCTTCATGGCTTTGGCCTATCTCACTCTTCAATGGCATCCTCGACCCGGACAATAAGGAAATCAACTACTACTATCCGACGAGCGACTTGGTGACCGGACCGGACATCATCTTCTTCTGGGTGGCACGCATGATTATGGCAGGTTATGAATACAAACACGATATGCCGTTCCGCAACGTGTACTTCACCGGTATCGTGCGCGACAAAATCGGACGCAAGATGTCGAAGTCACTGGGCAACTCGCCCGACCCGCTGGAACTGATAGAGAAATACGGTGCTGACGGCGTGCGCATGGGCATGATGCTTTCGGCTCCCGCCGGAAACGATATCCTGTTCGACGATGCGCTTTGCGAACAAGGACGTAATTTCAACAACAAGATATGGAACGCCTTCCGTCTGGTGAAAGGATGGAACGTGGCCGACATCGAACAGCCCGAATATGCCCGCATCGCCACGGAATGGTTCAAGGCAATGCTGGCAAAAACCACCCTTGAAGTAACAGACTTATTCGGCAAATACCGCCTGAGCGAAGCACTGATGGCAGTTTACAAACTCTTCTGGGACGAATTCTCAAGCTGGTACCTCGAAATGGTAAAGCCCGCCTACGGACAGCCCATTGACCGTACCACTTATGAACAGACCTTGAAGTTCTTCGAAGCCCTGCTCATGCAGTTGCATCCGTTCATGCCGTTCATCACCGAAGAATTGTGGCAACACATCTACGACCGCCAGCCCGGCGAAAGCATCATGACGCAACAGCCGGACAAAGCGGAAGGATTCAACGAGGCTTTGGTAAACGATTTCGAAAAGGTAAAAGAAGTTATCGGAGGCATCCGCACCATCCGCTTGCAAAAGAACATTGCACAGAAAGAAACCCTGGCTTTGGAAGTGGTTGGAGCAAATCCGGTATCCGCATTCAATTCTATCCTGGCAAAGATGGGAAACCTGTCCGATATCCATACGGTAGAAGCAAAAGCAGAAGGCGCAGCGGCCTTCATGGTAGGTACTACCGAATATGCTGTGCCATTGGGCAACCTCATCAATGTAGAAGAAGAATTGAAAAAGCTGGAAGCCGACCTGAAATACCAGGAAGGATTCCTACAGAGCGTGCTGAAAAAGTTAGGCAACGAGAAGTTCGTAAGCAAAGCACCTGCCAATGTGATTGAAATGGAGCGCAAGAAGCAGGCGGATGCTGAAACGAAGATTGCCGCACTGAAAGAAAGTATCGCCGCACTGAAGAAATAACTTTTTTAGAATGAAGAGTTAAGAATGAAGAATGAGAATAAGTTTAACTGATAAGTTTCTCTTCTTCATTCTTAATTCTTCATTCTTAACTCTTCAACCTTACCGATATGAAAAAACGCTTCCAATTCTGCCTGCTCGTATGCAGTACCTTAATTATCTCTGCTTGCAACCTGAATGTCCCTCTGCGATACGAAAAGCCAAGCAACAACGATACCTATACGATAGATTACCTATTCCAGCACGACGGAGTGAAAGTATACCGTTTCTATGATATGGGAAACTATGTGTATTTCACGACACGTGGAGATGCAACCAGCATCCACGGGGATTCAACCCAACAACGTACCGTCACCATCCATCGGGAAGACAGCATTGTTTCACCGATTTGGTAAGAAAGGATTTAATCCGTTCAGCAATTTAGTCGCACATTTTTTCGGAGATATGGAAGAAAACTTGTAATTTTGTCGCCGGAAATAAACTGAAAACTTATGTAAAAGACAAAAAGACATAACAGAATAGATTGGATATAAGTATTTGCTACTTGTTTCTTTTGCAGTAAAAACGACCAAATTTTCAAGCCCAAAAGACTCAAGACGTGCGGATACACCCGAACGGGGTGTGTTCTGTCGGCTTGTTTGGTTTGGGCTGAGGTTCTTGGTCGTACCTTCTGTGGACTGAATAAGTACGGGTTCACACCTTTTTTATGTCCGTCTCTTTTCAGTCCAACTTCCATAAATAGCACATAAACAATGTCACTTTAATAAGATTTGCCCATGGAATAACTTAAGTTTATCATATAATTTGTATTTTGCTTCGCCGCATTTCTCCCATAGAAAAACGACCAATTTATTCTAAGCTCAGAGAAAAGTAGCAGGTGGACGTTCCCCGTTTATAGTTTTACATGAATGGGTGCGCTTTCGTTTTGCCAATTTCCTGAATGTTGAAATGCAAAAGCGGAGCGCACTTTTTAATTCATTAAAACTTAAAACGTTATGATGACAGACGATGTCTTGCAATCGAAAACGATTGCTTTCCTCCGCTTTCCATTGATTGTGGGGGTAGTGTTGATTCATTCCACTTTCGGCAAGCTGATGGTTGGAGGTGAAATGCAAGTAGAAACGGGCACCTATCCGGTTTATGAGACCGCAAGCTATTTCCTTTCGCAAATCCTTTCGCGCATTGCGGTCCCGCTGTTTTTCTTCTTTTCGGGCTTCCTGTTCTTTTTCAAGACAGAAGGCTTTACCAGCAAGGTCTATTGGAGTAAAATCAAGAAGCGTGCCCGTACCATCCTGCTTCCATATTTGATTTGGAACTTGGTGGTAATCGGGTTTTACTTTTGCGCACAGACATTTGTGCCCGATTTGATGTCCGGACGAAACAAACCTGTATGCGAATATAACTGGAGCGACTGGCTTTGGGCGTTTTGGGATACCAGCCGCATCAGTCCTGCCATAGACGGCACCATGCCCACAAACTATCCCTTATGGTTTATCCGCGACTTGATGATTGTCATACTTTTCTCTCCCCTGCTTTATCTCCTGATGAAAAAGCTGAAACACTATTTCGTATTGCTTTTAGGCGTTTTGTGGCTTGTCGGCTGGTGGGTGGATTGGGTAGGCTTCAGCTTGGATGCCTTTTTCTTCTTTTCCGCCGGAGCATATTTCGGCATTTATAAAAAGAACTTTGTACAGCCAATGAAACCTTACCTATGGGGATTGACGTTTGTCTATCTAGTAATTGCCGGTGTAGAATTAGGTTTCCGGGGAGAACCGTGGATGCCTTATTGGCACAAGGCAGGCATCCTGATAGGAATGGCATTTGCCATCAGCCTGTGCGCCCGCTTCATCGAAAACGAAAGCTGGAAGGCAAGTCCGTTTCTTGCCGGAAGCAGTTTTTTCATTTATGCGTACCATGCCTTACCACTATCATTTGTCATCAAAGTCCTCTTCAAGCTGTTCCATCCACACTCGGACATGGCATTAATAGGGGCATACCTGCTGTGCCCTGCCATTACTATCTTAATCGGATTGGGGATCTATGCTCTTTTACAACGCTTCCTTCCTCGTTTTACCGCTATCATCACCGGAGGACGATAAAAAGAAAAGCAAACAGCCCCTGTAGGCAAATTGGGTAAAATGAAGGCATTCATATTTTTAGTTACATATAAGTTCATCTGGTGTAAGATTATTAATCTTCAAGCTGCAAGATTATTAATCTTACACCAGACGAAGCTATATTTAATTTTACGATTTGACAATTTACTATCTACTATTTAAGCATTAAATCGTACTTCGTAAATCGAAAAAATAGTAAATCAAAAGAATCTGCGAAAATCTGTGTTGCTAATAATATCAATTCTGTACACCTTTGATTTACCGCAAAGGCTTCAGCTTGACAATCTCCCCCAGTTCGGGAACAATGACGGGCATGTTACGCTCTTTCGCTTCGGCAGCAAACACCGAAGGAGGGTCGAACAAAGGTTCGTCTGAAAGGTCGAACGTCCCATAATGCATGGGGATGGTCATCAAGGCATGCATATCCGCCGAAGCGGTCAATGCATCGTAAGGCGATATGTGATTGGGCTTCATAAACCAACGCGGCTTGTAAGCGCCGATGCCTATCATGCAATAATCGATGTGCGGAAACATCTCAGGCAGCTCCTTGAAATGGCCGGCGTAACCCGTATCCCCACTATTGTAAATTACGATGCCACCTGCTTCAATCATGAAAGACCCCCAAAGTCGCATGCCTCCATCGTTCACACTTCGCTTGCTCCAATGCTGGGCGGGAAGGAAAGTCAGCCGCACCCCGTCAGCCTCGTATTGCTGGTACCAGCCGGCTTCGATAACTTCCATCTCAGGAAACCAACTCTGAATCAACGTGCCCGTATTGATACCGCAAAACAATTTCATCTGCGGATTATCCGCCACCAAACGGGTCACGCTGGGTTTGTCTAAATGGTCAAAATGATCGTGGCTGATAAGCAAGTAATCAATGTCTTTGAAAATCGACACATTTGCCGGGAACTGGCTCCGGCGTTTCACAAAAGGAATGCTGCCATACACGGGATCAATCATAAACCGCTTGACTCCCAGTTGAAGGAAAAACGAATTATGCCCCAACCAGATTAAGGAATTGCCCACTACGCCATCTAAGGAACGCAGGAAATGCACCTTCGGATTCCACGGAATGGTCCGTTTCTCCTTCCGTTGCGGATTAGGAGACAAACGCCATTTCAACACACTACCCATACCGGGGCGCCAACGATGCTGACGGTTGAAGAACTGTCCTCCCGCCGTAGGGTTTCCCCGCCAATACGGATTAACCGTGCGGAGCTGTTCGTTTTTACGAAATGTAATGCCTCCCATAGGACTATATTTATTAGAAACATAAAAACACCGAGACACGGAGTGCATCCCCCCTACATCATTCCTCTCTGTATCTTTGAGCCTTTATGTTTGATTTTATTTAAAGAACTTATTTTTCCAACAAATCTTTCAAGAATGCGTCCAATTCTTCATCGAGCCCTTTGAGCAGTTCATCGTTCAGAAACAACGTTTCGTCATCATCTATCAATAACAAGTCAGCCACTGTCTCTTTCTCGTCGTCTACCAAGACAAACGAATAGGGCTTTATCAACGAAAGTTTATCCAAGGCTCCTTGTTCCTTCAGAGCCGAGACATCCGCCCGAAGCAGCGTTTCTACTTCCGCATAAAAATTGTCTCCTTCGTAATTCATCCATTCGCCGACCACCGTATGTGCCAACACAGTGTCGTCATCATCTGAAATGACCAATTCACCCGTGTCCTGATTCGGAAACAAATGAATGTCTGTCAGCACCGATTCTTCACCTGTGCCGGTATATCTTTTAAGCGCTTCCTTCAGCGTCGAAGCGATTGCAGCATGCGATTGTTCACTAATATTCATATATTACCTTTTTAATCTCGACCAAATGTACGAAAAATTTCGATTACGCCAAACTATTCCGATAAATTGTTGCCAAACCGTCTCATCTGAATCTGCAAATGAGAAAAACCGGCCAGCCTTTCCTCCAGCTTCAGCGACGCATATTTATAAACCATTTCTTCTTCCGACCCCGGCTCTACCTGTTTTCCAGCTTCTTCCAACCATTTCTTTGCCCCGTCCATATCTCCCAACATCTCGGAAGCCAAAGCCAAATTCAATGCGGCACGTGCTTTTACCTTGCCCGACTTGCGTCGCTTGTAAAGAGAAAGCCACAAGTCTTTCGCACCTTCCCAGTCTCCTTCCCTTATACATACAACCGCATCGCGCATCTCCACACATCCGCCTGCATAATATATCCGGTCGGTATGTTCCCAGTAGGGCGTAAGCTGACGCGCCAATAAGTGAGCGGAAAAACCTGCCACCTCGTTTATCAATGCTTTATCCGAAGGAATGCGGTCTATATCCCATTCTAACGTATCCGTAAGAGCCACCACACGAACCGGACGTTCGCGTACCGGCGAATAAATGCTCAACACCGGGGTGACTTGCGTCTGCACCACTGGCCAAGCCTCCGGCAATCCCGGATAACGAATTTCCTTTTTTACATTCTGTACAAAAACCCGGTCGAGCGAAAGCAACATATCTACGCCCAGCTCCTGCACCAACTTGCCGATTTCCGCTTTCGATAACGGACGAACCTTTGTATCGTCCGTCGCGTCCTGTCCGTTCAATGCCGAATCACAAATAATAACTTGATTAAAATAGTCGGCATCCGCCAAAGCTACAGCCAAAGCTTCCGCCGTCAGCTTCCCGTCACCATTCAGGCTTCCCAAAGTAGCCACTCCGGACTTTGCTTCCGGTATCACAGGCATATTATTGACTACAGCCACACGTTTCACCTGTTCCGGCAAGCTGACTTCCGCCGGACAAAGTTGATCGAACCCAATGGTCTGCACCGAGACACACGATGCCAATCCCCACATAACCAACAAGGCATATAATACACGAACCTTCATATCTTCTTTACTTTTCTCTATACGAAGCAAAGATAAAGAGAAAAAGTGAAAGTACCTTATCGCAACGCCAATTTGATGACTTCTTTTGCTATTTTAAATAATCGAAGATTCCAGACACAAGGTAAAAGGGAAAGACAGCGGGCTATCTGACGAAGGATAGAAACGGAAAGAATCCAAAAAAACGCCCAAAGCGCACACGAATGCGGATACATCAGGACAAGCACTTGCCGAGCACGCCAAAGACCAACAAAATGGCGGCCATATCCAGATGTGGCCTTGCCGAATGCCGGTTTTAACCTATTCTTACTTAATAGGATACATAGGTAGCTATTTAACGGGGGGTTGTTTGAAATGACTCGGTAGTAGTACACCCGTGGGGAGTCGAACCCCAATCGTCGGAACCGGAATCCGATATTCTATCCATTGAACTACGGGTGCTTTTCCGAATTGCGGCACAAAAATACAATTATTCTTTTATCTATCCTAATGATTCAAGCAAAAAATAACAGCGACTTTAAAAGAACAGCCCGGAAATGAATATCATTTTTCCCGATAAATCCTTTTTATTATTTACATTCTGATAATATTTTCAGAACATCTATTGCAATTTTACAAAATATTCCTACCTTTGCATAACTTTACAAATAAATAAAAACGAAAAACAATGAGCTATCTGATAAAGCCAGCGAACTACAAACCCTTGCTCGACATGAAACAAACCGAGCTGGGTATCAAACAAATCAAAGAGTTCTTCCAGCAAAACCTGTCATCAGAATTGCGCTTGCGAAGAGTAACCGCCCCGCTTTTCGTCCTGAAAGGAATGGGTATCAACGATGACTTGAACGGCGTGGAACGCCCTGTCACCTTCCCCATCAAAGACCTTGCCGACCAGCAGGCGGAAGTGGTACACTCGCTTGCCAAATGGAAACGGGTTACCCTTGCCGATTATCACATCGAACCGGGATACGGTATCTACACGGACATGAACGCCATCCGCGCCGATGAGGAATTGGGGAACCTGCATTCCCTGTATGTAGACCAATGGGACTGGGAACGGGTCATCACCCCCGAACAACGCACCGTAGAGTTCCTAAAAAGCATCGTCACCCGTATCTATGCCGCCATGCGCCGCACGGAATACATGATTTGTGAAGCTTATCCGCAAATCACTTCATTCCTGGCCCACGACATCCACTTCATCCACGCGCAAGAACTGCTGGATATGTACCCCGACAAGACACCGAAGGAACGCGAAAACCTTATCACCCAAAAATACGGTTCGGTATTCATCATCGGCATCGGATGCAAACTGAGTGACGGAATCCCCCACGACCTGCGCGCACCAGACTATGATGACTATACCACCATCGACCCGCAAACAGGATTGCCGGGCTTGAATGGCGACCTGCTGGTATGGGACAGCGTGTTAGACCGTGCCCTTGAATTGTCTTCCATGGGTATCCGTGTCGACCAGGACGCCATGATGAAACAACTGAAATTGGCAGGAAAGGAAGAACGTACCAAGCTCTATTTCCACAAACGATTGCTGGAAGGCTCACTCCCGTTAAGCATCGGCGGAGGTATCGGCCAGTCCCGTTTATGTATGCTGTATCTGCGGAAAGCCCATATCGGTGAAATCCAAGCCAGCATCTGGCCCGAAGAGATGCGGAAAGAATGTGCCGAATGGGGAATGCAGTTAATATAACAATTCATCACTACAGAAGGCACAGAGGCACACGGAGTTTTTCGTTTTTAGAAGCTGTTTTGGATTTATCGTGCGATGATTTGGGATGAGTTTTTGAGGCATTTTCGCTTCTGTGATGAGGAAGATAGCGGGCTATCTGACGAAGAACAGGAGCGGAAAGGGCCAAAAAATCGCCCAAAGCACACACGAAAACGGATACATCAAGCCAAGAAAAACTTTTTGAAGAAATTCAAAACAGCTTCTTATTTTCAAAAAACTCTGTGTGCCTCTGTGTCTTCTGTGATGAATTTTATATCTTTACCAGCAAAATCAAAAAAAGGAAAGACCATGAATGTACAGATAGAAGAATCGTGGAAGCAAGTGCTGGCTCCCGAATTCGAGAAAGACTATTTCGTCCGGCTGACTGATTTCGTACGCCAAGAATACCACAATACGACCGTTTATCCGCCGGGAAAGCTGATATTCAACGCCTTCAATCTTTGCCCTTATAATAAAGTAAAAGCCGTAATCATCGGACAAGACCCTTATCACGGTCCCGGACAAGCGCACGGACTGTGCTTTTCGGTCAATGACGGCGTGCCGTTTCCACCCTCACTGCAGAATATCTTCAAAGAAATACACGATGATTTGGGGACCCCGATTCCTGCCAGCGGAAACCTTACCCGTTGGGCGCAACAGGGCGTGCTGCTGCTCAACGCCACACTCACCGTCCGTGCACATCAAGCCGGTTCGCACCAAAACAAGGGGTGGGAAGAGTTTACGGATGCAGCTATCCGCGCTTTAGCAACCAACCGGGAACATCTGGTATTTATCTTATGGGGCTCGTATGCGCAGAAAAAAGGAGCATTTATCGACCGGAACAAGCATCTCGTACTGACATCGGTTCACCCCTCTCCCCTATCCGCCTACCACGGCTTTTTCGGGAACAGACACTTCAGCCGCACCAATGAATACCTGATGCAGCACGGGGAAACACCGATTAACTGGTGATTTCAATTGTCAATTGCTTAGTACCACGTCACCTGGCTACCCGTATTGCTTCGCTGGTCCCACTTCAAGGCGTCGGTCAACATGCTGGAGTTGGCACGGATAGAGAAGTTATACGAAGTAAACGGACCGAACACCAGACCGCAGCTCATATTGAAACAGTGCAAGTCGCGCGTGATATTCACTGTAGTCATAGACATTTCCTTCGATGTGAAATCATAACCGCTCGAATAGGTGATGTTCCAACGGCTACCGATTTTCACATTGCCCGATACGTTCAATGAATGCGTAAGCGCATACGGGTAACGCATCTTCTTGATGTTAATCTTCGCGCTGGTATTCTCGCGGATGCTATAACTATAGCTCAGGCTCAAGCTCCACGGCATGTTGAAAGCCAAATAGCCATCGGGGTCAAGTGCCGCATCCTGTGTTTCCCGATTGCCTGTTTTCGATTGGTCAGTCGTGCTTTCTTCCTCCTCTTCGCCATCTTCGCCTTCCCCGTCTTTCTTGTCCTTCTTGTCTTTATCATCCTCATCGTCTCCCTTACCGAACCATTTTTTAAACGTATCATTATTCAAGGTATAAGAGAACGAGCCGCTATATCCCTGGAAACGTCCGAAACGTCCGTACGACCATTCGGTACGGTCGCTGGTCACGACTCTACCGTTTTCGTCGAACTTATAGGCATACGTGGCAAAGGTAGCGTTCATATTAAAGGTATAACTCTTGGTCAGCTTCAGACGGGCACTCATGGTCAGGTTGCTCCATCGCTTTTGGGCAATATCGTAAGACAAGTTTGCGCTCAAGTCATCAATCAGGCTGATTTTCTTATACCCCGTCGTATCCTTGTCTGAAGCCATCTTCATTTCCAGGTTATTCTTCAGAGAGAAAGCGACGGTTTGGGATGTCCCTTTACCCGGCACACCGTAGGGCATTCCTTCGAAAGGCGAATATTCGGTCATGCGCACCTCGCCATTCTCATCCGTATAAGTGTATGTCTCGTAATATCCGAATTTCGACTTACCAAAGTCGGGAGTGTATGTATAACTTACGCTGGGGGTGACCACGTGGCGGATGGTGATATCCTTGCTCTTCCAGAACAAAGGTTTGTACATACCATAGAGCTTGGTATTCATCGATACAGCCATATTATAGTCGTACACCCGATGAAAACCGTTGATGGTATCGCGCACTTCTTCGTGAGTCAGTTCATCGTAATCACGCATAATCTTCTTGGTGTACCAGCGTTCTGTATAATTGAACGAAGGCGTGATATTGATGTACTTGAACAAGGTGAAGTTCGCCTCTACCGGGATGTTGTGGCGCATACCGGTCTCCCATTGCGAGAAGGGAGTCTTAAACAGAAGGTTATCTTTCGTATTGACACTATTGGTCAGGGCACCGGTGTATTGGAACGAAATCTTTTCGTACCAACGCTCGTTGCCGGCTGCTTTCTTGCGCTTGAACGGATAGATACGGCTGAGCGAAATGTTCACATCGGGCAGCGTCATGTTCAATGAAGAGTCGCGCGTGTTCTGCGTAATGTTGAACGTACTCGAAATGTTCAGTCCGATTTCGGGGAAGTTACGTGAATAGCTGATACTGGACGCTTTCGTATTGTTGCTATACGAAGAAGGGTCGTACAACGTACTCAGGCTGGAGCGGTCGTAACTGCTGGTTGCAAAGTTCACACTTGCCGAGAACGAACTGTTCGGGTTTGCCTTGGCATCCTGCCGGTGACTCCACTGGATGCGGAAGTCTTTCGATACGGCATAGTCGGGCATATTCTTCTCGCCCGTCTTCGTCACCAGGTAACTGGCATTGAAATTACCGCTATATTTATAGCGTTTGTTATAATTCGACGCGACCGAAAGCCCCCACGAACCTTTGGTATAGATTTCGCCCAACAGCTTCAAGTCCATCTTATCGCTGATGGCGAAATAATATCCACCGTCGCGCAAATAGAAGCCGCGGTTCATTTCGTCACCGTAAGTCGGCATGATGAATCCCGAAGAATAGCTGCTATTGAAAGGGAAAAAACCGAACGGAATGGCAAGCGGCAAAGGCACATCTTCTACCACCAGCTGCGCCGGGCCGAAGACCACGTCTTTCTTGGGGCGCACTTTCGCCATCGAGAGTTTCAGGTAGAAGTGCGGATGTTTGGCGTCGCATGTCGTATAAGTACCCTTCGTCATATAAATCTCATTATCGGGACCTTTCTTGGCGTTCATACTGGTCACATACCCATCTCCCTGCTGCGTGATGATATTATTGATGAAACCTTTCTTGGTCTTGAAGTTATAACGCATTGTCTTCGACTCGTATGGGGTATCGCCGTCTTTGAACACCGGAGTACCCGAACTGACACCCGCCGTGTCCACCACTCCCTCGGCAAACACCGTGCTGCTATCCATGTTCATCGAAATCTTGGCCGAAGTCAGCTCGATGTTCTGATAGTTCACCTTTCCGTTACCATACAGGTGGGCATATCCTTCCTTGGTAAAGACAATAGAGTCGCTCGCCTCATAAATCACCGGCGCGTCCAGCGGCTCTTTCTTCGTGCTGTCCGAGGCTAACGAGTCGGACATAAGACTATCTGCCGCCAGCGAATCGAGCGACAACGAATCCATTTGTAAGGAATCTGTACGGAGTTCCGCATTGTCTTTCCGTGCCCGCTTCCCTTTTACACGCTGAGCCTCAGCATATAATGAAAAGCAGCAACTCATGAAAAACAAAGACAAGAACAAGTATGTAGTTTTCTTAAACGACGTCATTCATTCTTTTTTTACGCAATGCGCTGCAAAAGTAAGCATTCTCCCGTAAATAAACGCAGATGCTTCCGTTTTTAATGTATTTTTACGACTAT
>ULRH01016538.1_pt1 | contig 17666 bp, 11 predicted proteins | sample 1955271 | NCBI WGS metagenome assembly ULRH01 (sample SAMEA4835677, study PRJEB28245) | human gut metagenome | biome: gut microbiome; material: fecal sample | place: Denmark | collected 2008 | reverse complement strand
AAACCTCAATTTAATTTGTACTCAAATTTGACATAGGACCATTATGTTTTTCGTAAACATCGGAGTGCGTCTTTTGAAGCTTGTATTCCGTCTCCTGTATTACCTCGTGAACCGCTTTATACTGGATAATAAATAAGGCCCCATAAAGGGGTCTTATTTATTTCGTTCATTTTGCTCTTATTTCAATCCACGCACCCGTGAAGGGTGAGACTGAGCGCCGCATCCACTATGTGGTGACACCGGCAGGATTTCAATCCACGCACCCGTGAAGGGTGCGACCCGTAAAAAGTCCCTTGTGATACTGGCAGAAACGGAATTTCAATCCACGCACCCGTGAAGGGTGCGACGAAAGTAATGGCTGGAAAGTTGGGAAGAACCCCATATTTCAATCCACGCACCCGTGAAGGGTGCGACCCGACGTAGCTGCTCAGAAAAGGCGTTTTGGAGTCAAATTTCAATCCACGCACCCGTGAAGGGTGCGACTTGATACTTTTACCGTGCCGTTGCCGTTCCATAGTGATTTCAATCCACGCACCCGTGAAGGGTGCGACATTAAAATCATGCCGCCACGGATAGCGTCCGACCCATTTCAATCCACGCACCCGTGAAGGGTGCGACCCAAGCTCCTTACGGCTTACGTAGCCCGTAAGATATTTCAATCCACGCACCCGTGAAGGGTGCGACAACATCACCTCTTATCATATTTTTTAATGAGATTACATTTCAATCCACGCACCCGTGAAGGGTGCGACGTTGGCATGGTGTACAAGCAGAGCGAAAAAGACTATTTCAATCCACGCACCCGTGAAGGGTGCGACCAGGGGTTCCCGTCCAGAAGTATAAAGACTTTAATCCATTTCAATCCACGCACCCGTGAAGGGTGCGACATAGTGTCTTATGGTCTTCATGAATCAATCATTAATATTTCAATCCACGCACCCGTGAAGGGTGCGACACTACGTACACTGACTTAGACCTAGCTGTTTTTGAGATTTCAATCCACGCACCCGTGAAGGGTGCGACACGGGTTGTCCGGAAATTGGCAAGGTGAGAGCAATTTCAATCCACGCACCCGTGAAGGGTGCGACGCGTATACAGTATTTGAGCATAAGCCCGGCGTCCGATATTTCAATCCACGCACCCGTGAAGGGTGCGACTCACACACCCCCTTCACTTCATATTCAAACCCAAGGATTTCAATCCACGCACCCATGAAGGGTGCGACCCACGACGCGACACATAGAGCTTATGTTTTACCGGATTTCAATCCACGCACCCGTGAGGGGTGCGACGTTTGGGAAAAACCTGTCTATCTTTGTGCAGTCTAAATTTCAATCCACGCACCCGTGAAGGGTGCGACAATGGACGGGGAGTCTTACGGACGTTCCTTTGTTATTTCAATCCACGCACCCGTGAAGGGTGCGACCCGACAGCGGCAGAGGAACAAGCCGCGAAGTTGTCCATTTCAATCCACGCACCCGTGAAGGGTGCGACAATTCATCGCGCCAGTCGTAAATGAATCCTTCCTGATTTCAATCCACGCACCCGTGAAGGGTGCGACAAAGAAGATATTCGTTTCGGCACGGTGGAAGACGCTATTTCAATCCACGCACCCGTGAAGGGTGCGACAGCGCTTCGACGTCGTCAATGTCGGCAGCAGTACGATTTCAATCCACGCCCCCGTGAAGGGTGCGACGCCGATGACATCCAGCGGGTCATTGACGGCTGTCAATTTCAATCCACGCACCCGTGAAGGGTGCGACCCGTTGCAGAAATCATTAACCGCACAATCAACACAAATTTCAATCCACGCACCCGTGAAGGGTGCGACTTGCGGCGTGACGCTGGCCGATCTGGAAGGGAGGTTATTTCAATCCACGCACCCGTGAAGGGTGCGACCAAGATCAAGCCCTTCATCGCCGCCATGTACGACCCATTTCAATCCACGCACCCGTGAAGGGTGCGACATGATTTTCCGGTGTCGGATCCACATCCCGCAACTATTTCAATCCACGCACCCGTGAAGGGTGCGACCTATAAAATTGTTGATTCATTATAACACGATATATTTCAATCCACGCACCCGTGAAGGGTGCGACCACTTGATATTGATGACCTGTTGTAGGAGGTGGATATTTCAATCCACGCACCCGTGAAGGGTGCGACCAGATCCGCCCGTATTGGCCGCCCCGTAGGAGCGGATTTCAATCCACGCACCCGTGAAGGGTGCGACTTTTTTCCAATCTGCAGCCAATACATTGGCCGCAGGATTTCAATCCACGCACCCGTGAAGGGTGCGACCATCCAAGGGCAACAGCTCAAAATTATTTTTGGCTTATTTCAATCCACGCACCCGTGAAGGGTGCGACGAAAAGCTCAACGAGTCCGGCGAGCCGGCAGATCTGATTTCAATCCACGCACCCGTGAAGGGTGCGACATCCAGCTTCCGGGATATTGCTAATGCTGTTTCCTTATTTCAATCCACGCACCCGTGAAGGGTGCGACTCAAAAGCACAGGGATCGCCATTTTTAATGGGATTGTATTTCAATCCACGCACCCGTGAAGGGTGCGACCTGCTCTTGCAATCAGCAGGCGCTTTGATATGTAAATTTCAATCCACGCACCCGTGAAGGGTGCGACTGGGGGCAGGCCATCTGTATACAGCAGTGGGCGAAGATTTCAATCCACGCACCCGTGAAGGGTGCGACCTAATGCCTTGTTTGCGCTATCTGTCGTTACCGTATTTCAATCCACGCACCCGTGAAGGGTGCGACTGAAATATGGACTTAAATCGTTCCAAACGGCAGAATTTCAATCCACGCACCCGTGAAGGGTGCGACGACATCAAAATCAGCTATAACGGCATGACACTGACATTTCAATCCACGCACCCGTGAAGGGTGCGACTTTACTCGGATCCGCCACAGACAGAGGCGGAAAAATTTCAATCCACGCACCCGTGAAGGGTGCGACATACAGTCCACATTTAGACAAGGAAATATCAATACCTATTTCAATCCACGCACCCGTGAAGGGTGCGACGAGGGCCATCGGACCGGATAACGTCGGTCATGGCGGATTTCAATCCACGCACCCGTGAAGGGTGCGACTAATGTGGCTGTGTCTGCTGCGGTAAATGCAATCGATTTCAATCCACGCACCCGTGAAGGGGGCGACGCCTGCACAAAAGCCAGCCGCCGGCACCAGCGATAAGATTTCAATCCACGCACCCGTGAAGGGTGCGACTCAAACAAATCTGTTTCAAAATATCGCTTCCCGCAATTTCAATCCACGCACCCGTGAAGGGTGCGACATCTGCAAGCCGCAATCAGCAATTATTTACAGGTATTTCAATCCACGCACCCGTGAAGGGTGCGACCGCCTGGCACTGAGCAGTTGCCGTTTCGCCGGTATTTCAATCCACGCACCCGTGAAGGGTGCGACTCGTAGACATATTCGGCAGTATCTTTGGCGGCTTATTTCAATCCACGCACCCGTGAAGGGTGCGACCTGACCGTCGGCTACGTAGAGATTGACCAGTTTCGTAAATTTCAATCCACGCACCCGTGAAGGGTGCGACACCGCCGATGACAGGGTCGTTTACCTGGCCGGTATTATTTCAATCCACGCACCCGTGAAGGGTGCGACGCCATGAACAACAGACCAGGGCTTTTTATCGGGATTTCAATCCACGCACCCGTGAAGGGTGCGACCGACCCTCGTCCCACTCAGACCGTTATACTGCGCTATTTCAATCCACGCACCCGTGAAGGGTGCGACAACCGGGAAGAAGGTCCGCAAGCTCGGCACGCTCCAATTTCAATCCACGCACCCGTGAAGGGTGCGACTTACTCTATATTTGATGATAAAGCCGAATTGTTCCATTTCAATCCACGCACCCGTGAAGGGTGCGACAACGTCACGCCAGCCGCACCGCGCAGCCCCGTGGGATTTCAATCCACGCACCCGTGAAGGGTGCGACAAAATACAACGACGTCCCCTTTTTGGAGCTGGCTTATTTCAATCCACGCACCCGTGAAGGGTGCGACTCCGGCACTACGATTTTATGCCGTGTCTCGTCCATTTCAATCCACGCACCCGTGAAGGGTGCGACATTCCGTGATGCGTTCCCGTGCCCGTTCATCGGCATTTCAATCCACGCACCCGTGAAGGGTGCGACCGCTAAATCTCGTTATGATAAATTGGTGTCCGATAATTTCAATCCACGCACCCGTGAAGGGTGCGACTGCATGTTTCCATGTTAGACACAAATTTGTTTTGTTATTTCAATCCACGCACCCGTGAAGGGTGCGACTAGCCATGGACAACAGACCAAGGCCTTTTATCCGATTTCAATCCACGCACCCGTGAAGGGTGCGACTAACATGGGTATTTCCATCGCTACACTGTATAACTGATTTCAATCCACGCACCCGTGAAGGGTGCGACATTGCATCACCACTTACTGATTAAGCCGTTCTTTCAATTTCAATCCACGCACCCGTGAAGGGTGCGACCAGGGCAATTTGGCTGCTTTTGCGCTTGGTAATACATTTCAATCCACGCACCCGTGAAGGGTGCGACTCAAGAGGAGGTAACACTATGTGTGGAAAAGTAGGATTTCAATCCACGCACCCGTGAAGGGTGCGACGACGACCAAATCAACCTGAGCGTGTTGGACGCAAAATTTCAATCCACGCACCCGTGAAGGGTGCGACTCCGGCCCCCGTACAACTACTATTTAGCAATTTTATATTTCAATCCACGCACCCGTGAAGGGTGCGACATTCAGAGAGCTTTAGAGCTAGACCACTATTCAGATTTCAATCCACGCACCCGTGAAGGGTGCGACTTAAAAGCTGGGTGGCATGATAGTGTCTTATGTCATATTTCAATCCACGCACCCGTGAAGGGTGCGACCTATCGTGGACGAATTTACCCTATGTGCCCTGCCTTATTTCAATCCACGCACCCGTGAAGGGTGCGACATGATACGGCTGCCGTCCATATTGTGGCCCCTGGCATTTCAATCCACGCACCCGTGAAGGGTGCGACACCATAGACATACTGGTCCTGGACGACCTGGGCAGCATTTCAATCCACGCACCCGTGAAGGGTGCGACGCGGTTGCAGCTTATTGATATGGCGCGCCATATGATATTTCAATCCACGCACCCGTGAAGGGTGCGACTATATGATGAGCCAGCGCAACCGGCAGGGATTGAATATTTCAATCCACGCACCCGTGAAGGGTGCGACGCAGCCAACGCAAGGCGGACAGCAGTATCAATGCTACATTTCAATCCACGCACCCGTGAAGGGTGCGACTTATTGACTGGGCACACCCGAAAGCCGCGTCAAGATTTCAATCCACGCACCCGTGAAGGGTGCGACAAGCATGGAAAAACATCTGATTGGACAGTTTCAAGATTTCAATCCACGCACCCGTGAAGGGTGCGACATGTCCAGATAGGTGATTTTACGGACCGGCATGGCCATTTCAATCCACGCACCCGTGAAGGGTGCGACAATATATGCGCATAAATACCTCCATCACAGAGGGAATTTCAATCCACGCACCCGTGAAGGGTGCGACACCAATAACAATACCATGTTCAACAAAGGATTTCATTTCAATCCACGCACCCGTGAAGGGTGCGACAGCCTTCAAATTGGCTCAGTCACTATCTGCTCTCTCATCAATCACATTGCGAACTGATTGAATAGCAGTTCAATTTTTGAGTCAATTCTCCGGGTATTGCTTATTTTTATAGAAATCAAGCCGGGTGCGAAGCTCTGATATATTTTATGTGTGATACGGCTTCGCACCCCCTCTTTCCTACGTTTAAATCATCCGGGTACACGTAACGTGTTCCGGGATTTTGCTTTCATCTACGGTTACGTCATAGTCCGTATAGTTCCTGGGCGCGACGACGCCTTCTTTTTTCTGGACGTGAACAGTATCAAAAAGTTTATATGCTGGAGCATTTCCCAATTCACTATCGTGTTTGAATACGATGAGTTCGCGGACGGCCATATTCCCTCTGGCAGCGGAATGGTCGTATTCAAACATATTAATGATGGCCTTCCATAAATACCGCAAATCATCTTCACTGAAACCGGTCACTTTCCGTGCCAGGTTGGCTGATACATAGCCGTCTACGCGGTATAACGCATAGGGAATGATATATTTTCTGCCGATTTCGGTGTTCTTGTTTTCCGCATCTTTTTCCGTCGTGATGGCGACACGGGTAATGGTGACTTCCTGTGGTACGATAGGATCAATGCTGCGGGCAAAGCCTAACTGAACGGGACCGCGGACTTGGCCGCAATTGAGTGCACTCTTGACAAAGGTCGTCATGACGGCGCCAAAGGTACGGATGTCAAAGAAATTCTGGCACATAAAGTCACAGATTTTACGGTCCAGTTCCGGATCATCTTTTTTCATCTTTTTTATATCCGTCTTTTCATCAATGCCCACGTAGGTTAACGCTTCTTTGTCACTGCGCTGCAAAGGAACGCCTTCTTTGACGTAAATGCGATAGCCAGGCTGGTCTTCGCAAATCGTTTCAATGCAATTGCGTATCTTACGCTTCAAGCAGACATCGGTAACCAGGCCGTATCCGGTTTCCGGGTCTACGCGCGGCATATTGCCGGCATCGGGATCTCCATTGGGATTGCCATTTTCTACGTCAAACAGGATGGTAAATTCATAGCGATTCTTAATGGGTTCGGACATCTTATTTTTCCTCCTTTTTCATATACCGTTTCTGGGTCTGATGGTAATAGCCTAAAATAAATAAGCCTTGATCGTTCAAATTCATCCGCGCCGGAATAGGCTGGCCATTCATCTCGATTTTCCCTTCCAATTCTGTGACCATTTTTTCCAGTTCAATTTTCAATCCCTTTCTGTCATTCAATTTGCGTAAATGGTGATTGGCCATTTTCAACAAAATTGGAAATACCCATCCCGGGGTCGCAGCCGCACTATTAAAAAATCGATCCTTAATCGTGCTATTTATTCCCTTCCGATTCTTTTCTGAGTCGGGAACCTTACCGCGTCCATTATCTTTTTCATGGGCTTTTTCCTGAATTTGTTCCAATACGGAGAACAGTCGGCCTAATACATAAGCCGTATTCGTACTTTCTTCATTCAATGCCACAGTTACTTCCTCTCCTTTCGGAAAATTCTTCAATAAACAAGCCTTGATGATGGCGGCTTTTTCGGCACTAATTTTATAGATATGCTTATCTTTATCATCCTGGTCTGCTTTGACTCTCAACATGACGCTATTGTATAAAGCCTGCGGGTAAGGCGTATCCGAGAGGATGCTGCGCATCACAGCCCCTGCCAGAATCGGGGATGCTGCTTTATCTTTACTTTTTTTATTTACCGTTTCCCCCAACAGTCTCCATAATGGCAGGTAGGCCCGATGACGCTGAGGCATAACGATTTCCAGTCTTTCATAATGTTTGCGCACGTGGTCGATAAAATGACCGAACGTATCCTGTAAGAAAAAACGGACTGAGAGTCTGGCTGCATTTGGCGATAATCCTAAGATATAAAAAGGCGTATCGGGATGGATGGGAACTCCTTGAAAATCAAAGGGCATTCCTTTTTGGATGTAAGAAAACAAGGCATCAAGTGTCTCATCATCAATAGTGTCATCATCTTCAAAAACGGCGCTATGAAGCAAATCCTGATAGGCTTCTTCCCCATTGGCTGCCCAATAGACGACAGTCGTATTGCCAATGACCTTGCAATGCTTTTCATCGGCGATGAGTTGATTCAATGCCGTCGTATAAGCAAAAGCGGCATGTTCGCTGACAGGGGCATTATAGCACTGCCCCCCTGAATGACCGTATGATTCAAAAGCATCTGCGTTGAAAGATACTAAGGAAGCTCCTGAGGACTGAGCGCCGCGGACGCCTTTGATATTGGGATGGATGCGGGCAATGGGCGCTATTTTCCCCGTGACCAAACACTGCCCTTCGACAGCATCAGCAGATGGCTGATTATAATGGGCATCCCAGGCAGCCCTGATGGTTTCATCATCTTTGACAAAGACACCTTCGACGGCATACATTACATTGGCTGTCAACAGGTTGGTGGCCAGATAGGGTTTCAACACGGGATGATTTTCTGCTGTTTCCGGCTTCCACATCGTAAAGAACCGCTTCAATGCCTCTGCTGACGGCGTGTGGACAGCTTCTAAGATATCCAAATGATATTTTTTCATCGCTTCAAAACAAGCTATACTCCGTTTTTTCTCTTTTTCCCATTTAGCTGCCGCATCTTCTGCCATATCCGCTGTCTTCATGTCTTTAGGCAGCCCCAGGCAATAAGCGGCATTGGCCCACAGGAACTGCGGCCGGATACCCGATGATTTTTTCACGCCTTCCGGCAGCATATGGACCGTAGGCACGGATACCGTCTTTTTCCCCCGCATCACTTCTTTTTCTAAGGATAGGATTCCGATGACTTCGCCTTGCTGATTCAGATTGACAGCATAGGAAATCTTATAGTCCCCCCACCCCGGCTTGGCAATAGCTCCCTGCCGGGCTAAGGTTTCATAATACGCTACCAACGATTGTAAAATCATGAGTGCACCTCACAATCCCGCAAATCCAGGACCCCATTATGTAAGGTCGCTTTGAAGAACATAGGCCGTATGTGCTGTAAGTCGGAATAATCCATGTCATACAGCATATACCCTAATTCCTTATCTTCCCCGGCATAGGCTGTCGGCACACTGTCAAATTCATATTCCCGGAAATTGACAGGAAATTCCCGACAGCCAAAATAAGGCGTATGATAGCATTGCCCCCGCTTCAGGCGGCGGCGGATGATATCCTGGAACTTTCCTGCATTGTCAGAAGCATTGGCCTTATCAGTCAATTCAAAATGCGCTTCGATGACATAATGCACCTTGCACAGTACCATGGAAGCCCGTTGCTGGATTTCTTCTTTCGTACTCAAATACAAGTCCACATTTTTCTTAGTCATCGCCTGCTTGGCCGCTCTGGCACTGGCCTTTGCCTTAACTTCATTACGGCGTATATTGGTAAATTGGATAGGACTGAGGACATAGATTTTATCAATAATCCATCTGAGTCCGGGATGCCAATAAATGGCCTCAATAATGCCTCGTGCTGCAGACGGTGTCATGACATCATAACTGACACGTTCCGTTTTCATTTCCGGCCGGGAGAACAAGGCATAATCTCCCCAAACCTCTACGCGTATTGCCATATCATCATCTCCTCAATTTATAAAAAGATGCCTATTCCATCTTCCATATTGACAACGAGCCCCGTATCCGGATCATATACCGCCGGATCTTTTAGTACGTACAATCCTAGATCCAATGCGTCCAGCTTATTCGTTTCCCAGAGTTTCTCGAACTGGTTCTCATAGACGCTGACCATATATTGATTAGCCTTACGTAATATGGACCGGTTACAAACACTGGCTATCAATTGTGTCAGGATTTTCTGATTATCCAGGTCATCATCTACGGGAATAAAAACGGGTCTGCTATCTTCTTCTATCAGTTTAAAATCTTTTGCAATCTCTGTAAAGTCCGGGGTATTTCCTTCTAATCGTTTCAAAATATTTTTGCTGTCCAGCTGGTCTTCGCCAATCGTGTAATGGAGCTGGTCGAAATACGCTTTAATACTCTCTGCACTGGCTATGTCGGCATGGTGCTTCGCCACCATCTGGGTTATTTCAATAGGGCGCCGCACGAAAGCAGGGATCCGGTTCATAGGCTTATGCAAATCATAAATATATACGGTACTGTCTTCGGTCCGCTGTTTCCCCTCCCGATTGCAGCGGCCGCCGGTCTGTATGATACTATCCAGGCCCGCAATTTCACGATAAACGACAGGGAAATCGACATCGACACCAGCCTGGATCAAGCTGGTCGAAATGACCCGGCAGGGCAAGCCATCCTGAAGGCGCTGACGGATGATGGCTAAGACACGGCGCCGATGAGCCGGATACATGAAGGTCGACAAATGGTAACAGCCGTCGCCCGTCATCAGCTGATACAAGTCCCGGGCATCCTTCTTGGAATTAGTGACACACAGGACCTGCTCATGCTCTTTCAGCTGCGCCGCCAAGGATTCCAGGGAATCTACATCCATGAATCGATAAGTGACGCGCCTGAAGAATCCATACAAGCCTTGGGTATCCGGACAGATTTCCCGCACTTTCAGACCTTCTCCGATCCGGGAAAAATACGTTTCCAAACTCGGCTGCGTTGCCGTACACAATACTGCCGTACAACGATAATTAGCCACCAATTCGCCCATGCTGCGGATGCAAGGCCGCAAATAAGGCTCAGGGAGCATCTGTGCTTCATCAAAGATGAGGACGCTATCGGCAATATTATGTACCTTGCGGCACCGGCTGGTCTTAGCCGCAAAGAGGGATTCAAAAAACTGCACATTTGTCGTCACAATGACGGGCGCATCCCAATTTTCAGTCGCCAGCTTTTTGCGGTTCAAGCCATCATCTTCCTTTTTGTCATCGTCGTAATTTTTATCGTAATCTTTATCGTAATCGACATTCATATGGTGTTCGATGACGTTACCATCCCCTAGAATATTACGGAAAATATCGGCAGTCTGTTCAATAATCGAAGTATAGGGGATGATATAAATAATCCGCTGTTTCTTGTATTTTATAGCATGTTTCAAGGCAAAAGCCAAGGAAGACAAGGTCTTACCGCCACCGGTCGGAACGGTCAGACTAAACATACCTGGCTCTTTTTCAGCCGCATCCAGACATTGCTGATAAATTTCCTGCCGTTTTTGATTGATAGGCGTAGTGGGTTTTCCAAAAGTTGCATAATACGCGAAAAATAAATCGTGAAGTTCCTCCATCGTCGCGAATCCGCCGCGCTGCACTTTGCCATCGTTTACGAATCGCTCCGTATCCAAAAAATCGGCATCGACTAAACAGGAAAAAAGCATGCGGATGAAGAAGGAATAATAGAACTGGTCTTTTCCGTATAAAAAGGCCGGCGCCTTGCGAATCGGTACGGGTTCAGGCAATTCCTGGCGATAAGCCGAATAGTCCAGTTTGCCCTTCAATTCTTTTTTCAGCCGCCCCATCAGGGTACCGTCAGTAACGTCCGATAATTTCGTTCCCATATTGAGGAGACCGCTGTGATGGCTGGCAATACAGAGAGCCAAAGGTACATTCTTTATTTTCTTCATCAGCAAGGCACCGGCTGTAGAATGATCGACCAGCGGCCCATCTTCCAGAATCCGTCGCTGGAAAGCCGCACTATATTTCCCGATGTCATGATATAACCCAGCCATTCTCCCCCATTCGGGCGCATCAAACACACCGGCAAATCGTTCGGCCAAAAGGCTGGTCCCTTTCAAATGGTCTATCAGCAGTTGCTGTCGTCCCTCTTCGCTAGTATGCCCAATATAGTTTTCCATCTTCATGCCCCTTTCCCTACAATTTTGTGAGTTTTACAATTCGTTTTTGATATCTTCAGTATACTCCTTTTAGCCTGGATAATACTCCTTTTAGCCTGGATAGTCAATACTATATTTCTTTAATGTTGATTAGTAAAATATCACTCCTATTCCTTTCCCTTCTGCCGCCAATAGGCCGCTTCGACCGTGTCTTTTTCTACGCCTTCGCCTTTTTCCAGGGCATGGGCATAATTCTTCATGCCTTCCTTGTACCCGGAAGCCGCCGACCGGGCGAACCAATAGACGGCCTGGCAAAGGTCGTGGCGGACGCCGTGACCGTCGCGGTAGAGTACGCCCAGGTTATTCTGGGCCGGCCCGTCTCCGGCCATGGCAGCTTCATAGTACCAGTGAGCTGCCAGTTCCCAGTCCTGCGGGACACCGCGGCCCGTTTCGTAAAGGTATCCCAGGTTATTCTGGGCAATGGCATTGCCCTTTTTGGCCGCCTGGGCATACCAGTAGGCGGCCTTGTCATAATCCCGCGGGCCGGCATAGCCGAACTGGTACATGATGGCCGTATTGCACTGGCCGTCGGCGTCATCATGGCGGGCAGCCCGGCCGTACCAGTGCAAAGCCAGTCCATAATCCTGGGGCAGGCCGTTCCCCGTTTCGTAGAGATAGCCCAGGTTGTTTTCGGCCGTGCCATACCCCTGATTGGCCGCCCGGCGGTACCAGTACACGGCCTGTTCCATATCGGCATCCGTCCCCAGTCCGTGTTCATACTGATAGGCCAGGTTATACTGACTGGCCGCGTGTCCTTTCTGGGCAGCCCGGTGGTACCAGTACAGGGCCTTCTTATATAAAACATCTTTATATTCTATATCGGCATCGAAAGCTTCAAAGAAATAATCGTCGCCCATAGCGCATTGGGCAAAGGCGTCGCCTTCAAACGCTTTCCGTTCTTTTTCATCCATAAGTGCGTCTCCTTCCTGACAGATTAAGTGTAGCGAAAGGCCCCTTCCTTTGTCAAATATATTTTTGACTTTTCTTCTTTTGACCTATTGACTTTTTGACTTTTAACGGTATAATGATACTAGAGCTTGAGGAAAGCTCCTAAGAATGATTACTTCCACCATAAGTAAGGAGGTCTTAATTATGGGAAACGAAAAATATACGCAAAAGGTCATCGAAGCCTTCCAGTCTGCCCAGCAGATCGCCGCACTCCATTATAACCAGGAACTCTCATCGGTCCATATGCTCATGGGCTTGACGAAAGAACCGGAAGGCCTGCTCAACACGATTTTCTCGGAATGTCATACCGACGTCCCCATGCTCCAGGCCCGCTTGGAACAGTTACTGAAGAAGATTCCGTCCGTCAAGGGCTCCAGCCAGTTGTCCATGTCGACGGAAATGGTCCGTGTCATCGGCAAAGCCCAGCAGTTAGCCGACTCCATGCACGATGAATACATCAGCACGGAACACATCCTCATGGGTATCGTCAGCGAAAGCGACGACGAAGTCCAGCAGTTGTGCCGTGAATTTGGCCTGACCCAGGACAAGATCATGAGTACCATCAAGGCCAACCGCAAGGCCAACGTCAACAGCGATAACCCGGAAGAAAACTACAAGGCCCTGGAAAAATACGGCCGCGATCTGACCGCCGCTGCCCGCCAGAACAAACTGGATCCGGTCATCGGCCGTGATGATGAAATCCGCCGTACCATCGAAATCCTGTCCCGCCGTCGTAAGAACAACCCGGTCCTCATCGGTGAACCTGGCGTCGGCAAGACGGCTATCGTCGAAGGACTGGCCCGCCGTATCGTCAGCGGCGACGTTCCGGAATCGCTGAAGAACAAGACCCTCTACTCCCTCGATATGGGCTCCCTCATCGCCGGTGCCAAATACCGTGGCGAATTTGAAGAACGACTCAAATCGGTCCTCAATGAAATCGCCAAATCCGACGGCCAGATTCTCCTCTTCATCGATGAAATCCACACCGTCGTCGGCGCTGGCGCATCCGAAGGCTCCATGGATGCCGGCAACATCCTGAAACCGATGCTGGCCCGTGGTGACCTGCGCTGCATCGGCGCTACGACCCTCAATGAATACCAGAAATACATCGAAAAAGATGCCGCTTTGGAACGTCGTTTCCAGCCGGTCATGGTCGACCAGCCGTCGGTCGAAGACACGATCACCATTCTCCGTGGCCTGAAAGAACGTTACGAAGTCCATCATGGCGTCCGCATCCGTGATAAAGCCCTGGTCGCTGCTGCCGTCTTGTCGGACCGCTACATTTCCGACCGCTTCCTGCCGGATAAGGCCATCGACCTCGTCGACGAAGCCGCCGCTAAACTGCGTACGGAAATCGAATCCATGCCGACGCCGATTGACGAACTGCGCCATAAGATCATGCAGCTGGAAATCGAAGAACAGTCCCTGAACAAAGAAACGGACGACGCTTCCAAAGAACGGCTGGCTAAGATCACGGAAACGAAGAATGAATTGAAAGAAAAGGAAAGCAAGCTCAAAGCCCAGTGGGATAAAGAAAAACAGTCCATCCTGCGCACCCAGGGCTTGAAGAAAGAAATCGACGCCGTCAAGAGCGACATGGCCCAGGCCGAACGCAACTACGATCTGGCCAAAGCTTCGGAACTGAAGTACGGCAAACTGCCGGAACTGCAGAAACAGTTGAAAGAACAGGAAGCTTATCTGGCGGAACACCAGGATTCGCAGCTCCTCAAAGAAGAAGTCGGCGAAGAAGATATCGCCCAGGTCGTCAGCCGCTGGACCGGCATCCCGGTCACTAAGATGATGACCGGCGAACGGGAAAAACTCCTGCACCTCGACGAAACGCTGCATAAACGGGTCGTCGGCCAGGACGATGCCGTCCGCGTCGTCAGCGACGCCATCATCCGCGCCCGTGCCGGCATCAAGGACCCGAACCGTCCGATTGGTTCCTTCATCTTCCTCGGCCCGACCGGTGTCGGCAAGACCGAACTGGCCAAGACCCTGGCAGAAGCCCTCTTCGATGACGAACGCAACATCATCCGCATCGATATGTCGGAATACATGGAAAAGCATACCGTATCCCGTCTGATCGGGGCTCCTCCGGGATATGTCGGCTATGATGAAGGGGGCCAGCTCACGGAAGCCGTCCGCCGTCGTCCGTACAGCGTCATCCTCCTCGATGAAATCGAAAAGGCCCATCCGGATATCTTCAACGTCCTGTTGCAGATCCTCGACGATGGCCGCCTGACCGATGGCAAAGGCCGTGTGGTCAACTTCAAGAACACCATCATCATCATGACCAGTAACCTCGGCTCTCACGAAATCCTCGAATCGAAGGACTACGACGAAGCCAATGCGAAAGTCCGCGAACTGCTCAAACAGTACTTCCGTCCGGAATTTCTCAACCGTGTTGACGACATCGTCGTCTTCAAAGCGCTCCAGAAAGACCAGGTACGCAACATCGCTGCTATCCTCTTGGAACGCCTCGGCAAGCGTCTGGAAAAACAGGTCAAGATCCACCTCACCTGGACCGACGAAGCCTTACAGGAATTGGCAGACAAAGGGTTCGACCCGCAGTTCGGTGCCCGTCCGCTGCGCCGCCTGATCACGCATACCGTCGAAACGGCCCTGAGCCGCGACATCATCGCCGGTACCATCCGCGAAGGCGATACGGTCACCATCGGCTACGATGGCAACAACTTCACCTTCACGCCCATGCGTGTCCATGCCGCATGAGCTAGTGGCTCGTGGCTAGTGACTCGTGGCTAGTGACTGGCGCACAAAGGACTCGTTCCTGATGTAAAAAAAACATCGGGAACGGGTCTTTTTTTCTGTTTACATCGGCCCGAAAACAGTATATAATAAGCTGTAACTAAGTAACGGGTGGAGATTATGAACAACACATTAGGAAAACATGTACTCATCGATTTTTATAACTGCAAAGCGACCTTTACGGAAGCCGAAGACTTGCAGCCCTTGGTAGAGCGTGCTTTCGACCTTGTCGACACGCCTGTCGAAGGGATTACATTCTTCCATATCGACGACGAACTGACATGCATTGCCGTTTCCGGCAACGCCCATATTTGTATCCACGCCTATCCGACCCTGTCCTACGTGGCAGTGGACATCTACAGTTTTAATATCGATCTCAAGACGAGCCAGATCATGAGTGCCTTGAAAGTAAACCTGCGCTCAGACCGCATCAAGGCGACGAGTATCCGCCGCGGCGATTTCGGCTCCATCCGCGACATGCGCCCGAAACGCAAGTCCAAGATCACTACAGCACGGCGCATGAAGAATACCGGCGCCCGTATCAAGAAGACGAGTGTGAAGATGTTCAACATCCTCCGTCATCCCCAGAAGGTACGCCGGTCGCATCGGACGACGAACAAGTAACACGTTTGCAGACGAAAGGGTTTGTTGGTCATGTATATGGTATCCCTGAAACAAGCTGCGGGCATTGCCCGGGAAGAAATGACGTCCCTCGACGCCATTACAGCGGAATTGCTCAATTTCATACAGTTGAAGAGCCCGCGCTTGTATATGCATTCCTTACAGGTCGCCAACTATAGCGTCAGCGTCGCTGCCAAATTGACGCTGCCCAAGAGTGAAATCGAACAGGTCAAATATGCAGCCCTCCTGCATGACGTCGGCCTGCTTTTCGTGTCCAATACCCTGCTGGCCAAGATGCCCTACCTCAACCGCTCGGAAAAGGCTCAGTACAAGCGCCACGCCGCAGGCGGCGGCAACATGCTGGAAAACATCCCCTGCTGCCAGGACATCGTGCCTTATATCCGCTATCACCACGAACACTGGGACGGATCGGGCTTCCCCAAACACCTGCGCGGCGCCAACATCCCCTTGGGAGCCCGCATCATCGCCGTCGCCGATTACTACGACATGATCATCAATCCGTCGGCGGAATTCTGGGCCAAGACAAAAAAACAGGCCGTCCGCGAACTCTTTAGCGCGTCGGGCCTGCTCTTTGATCCGGAAGTCGTCAAGGCTTTTATCGAAACATTAGGTTAATAACATTCGTAATCAAAAAGCGCTGTCGCACGAAGACAGCGCTTTTTGATGTAATGCCCCCAATAAGTTAGACCAAAGTGTAGTAGCGATATTGCTGCTACACTTTTATCCAGACAGTTGTCTTTTCGTGACATGCTTTGAAATATATGTTCTTTCTTCAACGTTTTTACATAGTCTTTCATTTGGTACGCCCATCCCTGAGCCGAATGGCACGTCCTACGGAAAGGACAGTCTGCGATAATGCGGTCACCACCATACATTTTTCCGCCGGCAAACCGGACCAGCCGCTTCCCTTCATGGAAATCGACATGAGCCGATAAATCCGCTGATTTCGGAACCGTCAAAAGAGCATGTCACGGGAATCCCCTCCCTTCTGAATAACCATCCAATATAATACCATTTTAGCGCAATTCCAGCCATTCCCACAAGGCCTAAAGCGGGCGTGCCCTACAACACAATACCTCGGTCCGTAGTTTATAGGGGCGCCCGCTCCAGTCTATGTACGATTTCCAGCCCGGTTTACCAGGAGAATCATCCAACGGCCTAACGAAGCACCCACGAAAAGCTGGTTTAGCTTCCTGTCATTTCGCCCTATTGTCTCCAGGTAAAGGATTGACATGCCATAGTCCTATCTTTTTAGGGTCGCAGGAAAAAGACGCCGGCCAGGCACAGGATGATGCCGATGATCTGCCGGGGCATCAGGACGTCTTTATACAGCAGGACGCCGATGCCTGCCAAAAGAAGTGCTACGCTGACATTGGCCAGGAGAGAGGCCATGCTGATTTTCCAGCCAGCCCGGTATAATAGGATGTAGCCAAATTCGACGGCGACCAGCGTCAGTCCCCAGGCAGCGCTCGCCCAGTTTAAGGCCGACAAATCCTGCCGCAGAGAAGGTCCGGTCACCACGTAAGCAGCAGCACACAGTATAAAACTGACTAGATAAGTCACGCTGAGGGCCAGAAAAGGCGGGGCCGACACCGAAGTCGCCTTTGCTACCACATGATAGCCTATGTTGCCAAGGACAACGATGAAAAAAGGAATCCAGTAGGTCAGACTCATTTTCCCAGCTCCTTTTCCATATGGATGTGAGGACAATACTCATCCAGATATTCGTCACCCGATGCGGTAAATCCTAATTTTTCATAAAAGGGACGTACCCGGACCTGAGCTGACAAGGCCAGCCGTTTCACCTGGC
>ULRH01021186.1_pt1 | contig 17686 bp, 16 predicted proteins | sample 1955271 | NCBI WGS metagenome assembly ULRH01 (sample SAMEA4835677, study PRJEB28245) | human gut metagenome | biome: gut microbiome; material: fecal sample | place: Denmark | collected 2008 | reverse complement strand
TCTTTTAAGACAGTCTCTATCTGAAATTAGGCTGTATTTATTCCTGTTTCCTTCTTCTTACGGCTGCATTTATCAGCCTCTGTCTTCCGGAATAAAAGAGCGTCCACCTTTTCGGCGGGCTCCCGCTCTTTATTTCTTTTCAAACGCCTGCCGGAAAGCCTCCCGGTTGTACCGGCCCCGCGGATCGCCGCCATACACGGCGATCACGATCCGTGAGAAAAGGGACTGCCACTGCCCTGCAATGAGTACTTCCCGGAAGCGCCGGGCCATGTCCGCCGCGTCGTGGCCGAAAACGCCGCATCCCCACGCGCCCAGCGTCAAGCTCTTGCATCCCCGCAGATGGGCCGCCGCGAGGAAAGCCCGCATGCGCCGCTTTATTTCTTCATCCATGGCCGCTCTATCCGGGTGGCATGCGCCGGGGGCACGCAGATCCGGCGCGGCTGCCGTGATGACAGCGCAGGTTTTCGGATGGGGCAGCAGCCGGAAGCCCTCCTCCAGCGGCGCGCGGAAGATTTCCACATGCGGCGAGAAGAGAAACGCCCCATCCTCTCTGCCCCGCCGCCTGTTTCTCTCGTAAAAAGGCGCGGCTTCCTGGGAGGAAAGAGACGCATAGAGCGTGCTCTCCCGACAGAGGCACTCTTCCTGTGCCGGAGCGCCCGTGAGATAGGCCCCGCCCGGCGTGAAAGCATCCGCAAAATTCAGCACTGCTTCCTCCGCATGGGCCAGCGTCCCGCCGGAAACGACGGTGATCTCCGCCGCGCGGTCTGACCGGTGCGCTGCCGCTTCTCTGATGAGCGCGCCATGCCCCGCTTCCGGATATTCAATACACGTTCTGATGCCGGGCGAAAACCGGTGCGCTCCGTCTTCTGTTTCATAGCCGCCCGCCGCGATGAGCGCTTCATTTTCCGCGGCGATCCGCCGCAGCTCTCTGCTCCCCATATCGTGCCCTCCCTTTCATTTTCTTTTTCTATTATATGCGGAAAAATCGTCAAAAGAAAAAGAGGAGCCGCAGCCCCTCTTTCATTCACTTACCAGAAATTCTTTCTCTCCGCTTTCCATTCCAGGAATTCCCCGGTCACTGCGTCGATCTCGAATTCATATTCATAGCCGTCATAGAAAATTTCCCCTTCAAAGGTGGGACGGCCGTGCGAACGGTCTCTCTTCAGGTGGAGATTGCGTTCCGTCGCGCCTTCTACCCGCGCCAGCGCCTTGGCCGCGGCGTCTTCATAGGAGATCATCTGCTGCCCCGCCTCGCTGCGGTAACCCCGGCCGCGGCGGTGCACTTCATAATCCGATTTCAGGATCTCTCCGTCTTCCCGGGCGATATCGTAATCATATTCCCGGTCGCCTGCGTAGAATTCCACTTCATAGATCAGACGTCCGTCATCAAAGTCCGGACGCGCGCGGACATAATCCACATCGGACGCCGCAAGGCCTGCATGTTCGATCGCGATGGACTTCGCCTGCTCTTCCGTAATCGCAGCGCTCGCCACACCCATGCCGCCGGCCGTCAGAGCCAGCGCAGCCGCAATACCGACAGACCATTTCAGGAAATTCTTTTTCATGATTCCACCTCCATAGAAAATGTTTAAATGCTTTATTCTTTGTATTAATTATATCAGAACTAAATAGAGATGTATAGATATATCTGTAAATATAATGTAAATTCTTTTCTCGCATTTCTCACGGAAATCTTGCGGGCTCTTGCGAGATGCGGCGCGTTTTTCCTCCAGCGCTTCCCGATGAACGGCGCTCAGTGAGAAGCGCTCCTTTCCCGGCGGCTTTTCATTGAGCGCCGCTTTTGTATTTTCCGCTGATATATAAGAAAATTTGATTAATGCACAGCATTTCATTAAAATAATAAATATAAAATTCATTTCTCATTCCCCGGGAAGGAGGGGATCTGATGCTGAATTTCAGAGCAAAAACGTTTCTCTGCGCATGCAAACACATGAATTTCACCAACGCCGCGGCAGAGCTCGGCATTTCTCAGCCCGCGGTGTCGCAGCACATCCGCCGTCTGGAAGAAGATTACGGAGTAAAGCTTTTCAGCTACGAAGGGAAGCGGCTGCGCCTCACGCCGGAGGGACAGCTGGTGCTGAACGCGGTACAGACCATGAATAACGACGAGCACATTCTGCGCCAGCGCATCGGCGCCATGCAGACGAACCGCCAGATGTACTGTTTCGGCGCGACCCACACCATCGCCGGGTACATGATCGCCGGCCGGCTCGCGCCGTTCCTCCGAAACAACCCCGACTGCAATATGCACATTTATATCGCCGACACGGAAAAGCTCCTGAAGGACATCGACGAAGGACAGATCGATTTCGCCATCGTGGAAGGCTTCTTCGATCACTCCCGCTACGAGACGCTGCCCTTCTCCACGGAAACTCTCCTCTGCGTGTGCGGCCCGGCCTACGACATTCCCGACGAAGTCTCCACGGAAATGCTCTTCCGCCACCGCCTCATCGCCCGCGAAAAAGGCGCGGGCGCGCGGGAGCTCCTCGACCGTGCTCTCGCCACGATCAACTGCTCTGTGGATTCCTTCGCGAGCCATGTCATCGTGGGCATGCCGCGGGTCATGAAAGAACTCACCATGCAGAACTGCGGCCTCGCTTTTCTCTTCGAGAGCGCTGTCAAAGAAGAGCTTCGCACAGGCCGCCTCCGCCGGGTGAAAGTAAAAAATCTGGAACCCACATACAGCTTCACTTTTCTCTGGAAATCAGGCAGCATGTACCGGGAAGACTTCCTCCGCATGTACCGGCAGCTCTCCGGACGGGACGCGCCGGACGGCTTCGTTCCTCCGCTCCGCAAAGGAGAACCATCATGAAAAAGATCCGCATCATTTCCACAGGCGGCACCATCGCCATGCGCATGGACCCCGCTTCGGGCGGCCTCGTTCCCGCGGCGTCGGGCGAAGAACTGGCCGCCTCCGCGCCGGGCCTTGCGGAGATCGCTGACATCTCTGTCACGGAATTTTCCAATATTCCCAGCGAATTTATGACGCCGGAAAAAATGCTCGCCCTCGCCCGCGCCATTGACAGCCTGGCTGAGGAAGCGGACGGATTCGTCGTCACCCACGGCACGGACACCATGGAAGAAACGGCGTTTCTCCTGGAGACCGTGCTCCGCACGGAAAAGCCCGTCGTCCTCACGGGAGCCATGCGCGGCGCGTCTGCCCCTTCCGCCGACGGTCCGGCCAATCTTCTCGCCGCCGTGCGCGCCGCCGCCGATGACCGGGCAAAAGGCGCCGGCGTCCTCATCGCCATGAATGACCTCCTTCTTCCCGCGGGAGACGCGGAGAAGACCCACGCCACTTCGACGGCCGCCTTTCAGTCGCCCCTCTGGGGCCCCGCGGGAGCCGTCTCCGGCGGGCGGATCCTCTGGGGCCGCCTCCCTGTCCGCAGGCCCCGCATCCATCCCGACCGCCTCGCCGGGCCGGTGTGGCTCGTGAAATGCGCCGCAGGGACAGAAGCGGATATCTTCCGCGCGGCAGCAGACAGCGGAGCCGCCGGCATCGTCGCCGAAGGATTCGGCTGCGGCAACGTCCCCCTTACGGCAGACGAAGGCATGCGGTACGCCCTCGCCAGAGGCGTCCCTGTCGTCCTTGTGAGCCGCACTCTCCGGGGAAGCGTGGAAAAGGAATACGGTTACGAAGGCGGCGCGGCCTCTCTCGAACGGGCAGGCGTCATCCTCGGCGGTACTCTCTCCGGTCAGAAAGCACGGCTCCTCCTTATGGCCGCTCTCGGCGCGGGCTTCTCCGGGGAAGCGCTCCGGGAAATTTTCCGGGAATAAATTCCCATTTCCTTCTTGACAAGCCGCGGAAAATACCATATACTGTTAAAGTATCATTCATACGGAATCAAATAAGAGCACATTGTGCAGAAGATTCATCCATCTGGAGAGGTGTCCGAGTGGTTGAAGGTGCATGATTGGAAATCATGTTGACGGCGAATACCGTCACGGGGGTTCGAATCCCCCTCTCTCCGCCAGAATGATCAGCCCGCTTATGAGCGGGCTTTTTTATTGTTCTTCTGGCCGGGCCGCGGTTTCGCGCGGGAAGAGACATCTGTACCTGGCAGATGAAGGATTCTCAGGCGGTGCGGGCGCAGGCGATACAGACCGGCTCACAGGCGGGCGGAGCTTCCCCGAAACAGGAAATGAATGGCGATGATATCATATGCCGGAAAAACAGAATACCGTGATCTCCTCAACAGGAAACGGTTTCCGAACACGCAAAAAGCAGCCTCTTTCGAGACTGCTTTTGTTTTTATTTGGCTGCTTTTTTCTTCCGCAGGTACTGGAAGACCGCGACAGCCGCAAGGATGCCGATGCCGGCGATATCGGTGATCCCCGCCGGATCGATGAGGAGCAGGCCGCCCGCGAGGAGCAGGGCTCTTTCGATCCACCAGGCTTTGGTCACGAACTGGCCGATCATGGCGGCGGATACGCCTACCATGCCGATGATGGCAGTCAGTGTGGTGTGAATGACGTCCAGGAACGTGGCGTCAATGCCGAGCATGGCCGGGGAGAGCACGAACATGTAGGGGATGATGAAGGCGGCGATGCCGAGTTTGGAGGCATTGATGCCGGTCTTGATGGGATTGCCGCCGGAAATGGCTGCGCCCGCAAAGGCCGCGAGAGCGACCGGAGGCGTGATGTCGGCGATGATGCCGAAGTAGAAAACGAACATATGGGCCGCGAGGATCGGCACGCCCAGAGAGATGAGGGCCGGAGCGGCGATGGTGGAGGTGATGACGTAGTTTGCCGTGGTGGGCACGCCCATGCCCAGGATCAGGGAAGTGATCATGGTGCAGAAGAGGAGCAGCATGAAGGAGCCCGCAGAGAGATCGACCAGAGCGGAAGCCAGTTTCAGGCCGACGCCGGTCTTGGTGACGACGCCGATGATGATGCCTGCCGCCGCGCAGGCGATGAGGACGCCGAGCGCGCCCCGCGCGCCTTTGATGAGGCCGTCCACGATATCACGCCAGCTCATGCGCGTATTGGCGCGGAGCATAGCCGTCGCGATGGAGATGACGATGCCCGCGAGAGCCGCCTTCATCGGGGTGTAGCCCGAGGAGAGGAGGCCGATGATGGCGATGAGCGGAATGGCCAGATGCCCTTCTTCTTTCATGATCTTCCCGAAGGGAGGCAGAAGGCTTCTGGGGGTACCCTGGAGGTTTTCCCGCTTCGCTTCGAAATGGACGCCCAGGAATACGCCGAGGAAGTAGAGGATGGCCGGGATGACCGCGGCTTTCACGACTTCCATGTAGGGAATGCCGACGAATTCCGCCATGAGGAAGGCGGCCGCGCCCATGATAGGCGGCATGATCTGGCCGCCGGTGGAAGCTGCCGCTTCGACAGCACCGGCGAAGTTCTTGCTGTAGCCGAGCTTCTTCATCATGGGAATGGTGAAGGCGCCGGAGCCGACGACGTTCGCCACGGAGCTGCCGGAGATGGTGCCTTCGAGGGCGCTGGAGAGGACGGCGACTTTTGCGGGGCCGCCGGATGCCCAGCCCGCGATGGCATTGGCGATGTCAATGAAGAATTTCCCCAGGCCCGTCTTTTCGAGGTAAGCCCCGAAGAGGATGAAGAGGAAGATAAAGGTAGAGGAAACGCCCATGGGGATGCCGAAGACACCTTCCGTGGTGAAGAAGAGGTGCCCCACCATCTGGTCGAGGTTCAGTCCTCTGTGCGCCAGCGGGCCCGGCATGTAAGGACCGAAGAAGCCGTAGCCGAGGAAGCAGAGCACGACGATGACGATGGGCAGGCCCACGATGCGGCGGGCCGCTTCGATGACCATGATGATGCCCAGAGCGCCGATGACGGTATCCGCCGGAGTGACGGTGCCCGCGCGGAGGATGAGCTCCTGATAATTCAGGAGGATGTAGACCGGCGGAATGATGGCCACCAGGGCCAGCAGCAGGTCAAGGGGATGGACATTGCCGCCTCTCACCCAGGACCGTTTGGTCGGGCAGAGGAGGTAGACCAGGGAAATGCCGAAGGAGAGATGGACAGCGCGCTGGAGCATCGCGTCCATGACGCCGAAGAAGCCCGTATAGATCTGGAACAGGGAGAAGCAGATGCAGATGGCCGCGATAAATTTCCCCCATATCCCGGTGTAATCCATGGTATTGGATTCTTTATCAAGTTCTTTCAGTTTCTGCTGGAGCGCTTCGTCCATGACGACGTCGTCTTCCGGCGGCGGCATCCCCGGCGAAATCTTATTCTTATTCATTTCTTCCAAGTAGATCAACTCCTAATGTATTTCTTTTTTCATCCGATATCCCTGCCAGAGGGGGGCCACGTAGAGATGAAGCTCGCTGCCGAGGGGCATGGCTTCATCCAGCGGCCACTCTTCACTGCCCACAGTGAGGACGCCGTGATTGATGACACCGTTCCGCAGGGAGAAATCAGGCAGACGCCTGTCCATGTCGTCCATAATGAACCATTTGCCTTCCCGCCGGAAATGCCCGTCTCCCGCGAGGTAGGGAAGCCCCGCGCCGAAGGCCTGGTAGCGAAGAGATTTCAGGAGGAAACCGTCCGCGCTGTCATTGATGAGGAACCGTTCTTCGATGGGCGTCCGCATGGCGGAATGCATGTATCGGAGGGTGAACTCCATGCCCGGCGCGGCAGGCCGGATGAAGAGCCAGCCGTCCTTCGTCTGCCCGAAGAGGAAGGGCGATGCGAGAACCGCCGCTGCCGCGGAGAGCGCGAGCAGAAGAAAGGCGGCCGCCGCGGCGGTGCATTTTTCATATAATAAGGATTTCATGGATGCACGGACGGGCCCCGTTACCGAAGCCCGTCCATTCTCCTTTCTTGCGCCTTTGCTGCTTTTCTTTTTTCAGCCGATCAGGACTTCAGGTATTTTTCCGCGCCCGCGTTCATCGGGATAGACATACCGTCGAGAGCGCTGTCTTTCGTGATGAGCTTGCCTACAGAGTGCGCCGCAATCAGACGGTCCAGATTGGTGTAGAGGATCTTCACAATCTGTCCGCCCATATCATCGCTCATCTTGTCCGTGCCGATGAGGAGGCATTTCACGCAGACCGTGCCCACGTCCGCTTCCTGTCCCGGATAGGTTCCCGCCGGGATGGTGATGGCGCTGTAGTAGGGGTACTGTTCTTTCAGTTTTGCCGCTGTTTCCGGATCGATATTCAGGATGACCGCGGATTTGCTCGCGCCGAGATCCTGGATAGCCGCCGTCGGGAAGCCCGCCACGACGACGCCTGCATCGGTATTGCCGTCTTTCAGGGCGTCTACCGCTTCACCGAAGGAAAGATACTGAGGGGTGATGTCATCATAGGTGATGCCGTAAGCGGCGAGGATCTGCCGGGCGTTCGCTTCGGAGCCGGAACCCGCCGCGCCGACAGCGACGCGCTTGCCTTTCAGATCAGCCACGGAAGTGATGCCCGTGTCCGCGGTGGTGACGAACTGAATGGTTTCCGGATAGAGAGCCGCGATGCCCCGGAGGCTGTCGATCTTCTTGTCGGTGAACATTTCCTTGCCGTTCACCGCGTAGTAAGCGATATCATTCTGTACGAATGCCACATCTACGGAGCCTTCCTTCAGCATATTGACATTCGCTACCGCCGCGCCAGTGGACTGCGCGCTGGCATTCATGCCGGGGATATTTTTATTCAGCAGTTCCGCGATCGCCCCGCCCAGCGGATAATAGGTGCCGGAAGTACCGCCGGTGGCGATATTCAGGAACTGCTTGCCCCCGGACGAGCCGCCGGAAGCTCCGCCGCCGCAGCCCGCGAGGACTGCCGCGCCCATCACGCAGGCAAGTCCCGCGATCATCATGCGTTTCATCATCTTTTTCATAAGGATTCCCCCTTCTCTTTCCCTGCGCCGGTGACCGGCGATGCTGAGAAACAGCTGACAAAAAAAGCAACAGATTTTATCTTTCCGATAAAATTCCGCTGCTCCTCTTCGTGCAACTGCGTATTTAATTGGTTACATCATACTATTTTTCGAAATCTTTGTAAAGCAGGCTCGGCTGGATGCCCACGTTATTTTGGTACTTTCCACTCACATACCGGTCCGCTTCGCCGAGGACGGTATGGAAGTAGATCTGACAGATCTCGACGCCCGCGTAGATGCGGATGGGCTGCACGCAGAACATCTCGAGAGTCCAGTATCCGGCGAATCCCACATCGCCGAAACCTGCGGTAACATGGATGAAAAGTCCCAGTCGGCCGATGGAAGAGCGCCCTTCCAGCATGGGCACGAAACACTCGGTCTTCGTGTACTCCCGGGTGCGTCCGAGGTAGAGCCGGTTCGGCTCCAGGAGGTACCCTTCTGCCGGTATCTTTATGATATGTCCGGTATTCCTTTTTTTCATATCCAGCGTGTGCTCATCATAGATCATGAGCTCGTCGGCCAGGGTCAGATTGTAGCTGTTCGGATTGATCTGCTTCTCATGGAACGGCTCAATGATGATTTCATGGCCCATATGGCGGGCGATCTCTTTCCCGGATAAGATCATTTTTTCTTCCTCCCCAGTATATTGAATATCCGCCGGTGCGGCGCCATCCGCCGTCCGCTGAAAGGATTTTTCGCTTCCATGCCTTCCTCGATGCCGAAGGCCTTCCTGTCCGTGTCCGAAAGGGAATCGGAGATGAGGAGACGCCCTTTCGCGTCAAAGGTAATAAGGTGCGCCGCGAAGAGCGCCCCGTGCGTGGGGCAGAAGAGCAGGCCCCGCTGCTTTCTGCCGCTATCGCCGTAGGGAAAAGCCCGAAGAAGGGACGTGCGCTCCGCTCCGCAGACAGTGCACCGCGCGCCTTTTTCAAATCCCCGCCGCCGGAAACGGTCTTCTTCTTCCATGACTTCCCGGACGCGCTCCACGGTGCGCTGCGGCGGTGCGGCAAAGAGGCTCCCTTCTCTCCCAAAGGAGGAGGCGTCTTCCGCGAGGGCCCGGCGCAGGGCGTCCCTCTCCGGCCAGTCCGCTTCTTCCATCTCCCGCCACGCTTCGGCCGCGGCGGGCTTCAGTATCCAGAAATACGCGCCCGCTTCGTCTTCCGTCCCGTCGAAAACGTATTCCCACGGCGCGCGGAGGGCGGTCTCCTCCGGCTGCTCTTCCGTGAGGAGCTCTCCTTCCGCTTCCGCCGCTTCTTTCTTCTCCGCGGGAGCGGTCTTTTCAGCGTACCAGTCGCGGATCTTCGTGCCCGCCCAGCCCACGGCGGCATTCAGGGCGCGGTACTCGATGCCCATGGCGGAGGCGATGCTCTTCGCGTTCGCTTCGTGCCGGGCGGAGCGGTACAGCGCGGCAAAGATCTTCATGACCAAGTCCGTCATGATCTCCGTATCGGCGAAAAGAGCCAGCCACTCTTCCCGGCTGATCTCATTCCATTCTTTTCTGCCTTTCCGTCTGGCCATGGCCTCCGCTCCTTTCGTGAATTTTTTTTATTATAACATAAATGAATATTTATTATTTCCCGCCGTTCCGATTTCCCGCTCCTTTTTCCGGATGCGCGGGAAATTTTCCGCTCTTTCCGCGGGACGCTCCGGACATTTCCCGATGCTCCCGCGAAATGCGCCGGAATTTTTCCGGCGGTCTCAGGAAATGCGCTGAAAATTTTCCGGCGGTTTTTGCAAAGGCGCCGGTGATTTCCCGGCGGCTTCCGCGTGGTATTTCTTCTTTTTATTTTGTATAATGAAAAAGTATGTACAAATTTACGAGGTGACTTATGACTGATTTGGAAGAAATTCAGAGACGCCGCACCTTTGCCATCATCTCCCACCCCGATGCGGGCAAGACGACGCTCACAGAAAAGCTCCTGCTCTACGGCGGCGCCATCCATCTGGCGGGCTCCGTCAAGGCGAGAAAGACCGCGCGCTACGCTGTCTCCGACTGGATGGAGATCGAGAAGCAGCGCGGCATCTCCGTGACGAGCTCGGTGCTGCAGTTTGATTATGACGGCTGCCGTGTGAATATCCTCGACACGCCGGGGCACGCGGATTTTTCGGAAGACACGTACCGCACGCTCATGGCCGTGGACAGCGCCGTCATGGTGATCGACGTGGCCAAGGGCGTGGAAGCGCAGACGAAAAAGCTCTTCAAAGTCTGCTCTGACCGGGGCATCCCGATCTTTACTTTCGTCAATAAGATCGACCACTTCGGCAAGAATCCCTTTGACCTCATGGCGGACATCGAGGATGTGCTAGGCATCCGCTCCTGCCCGATGAACTGGCCCATTGGCGTGAACGGGAATTACACCGGCATTTACGACCGGGAGACGGAGACGGCCCATCTCTTCATCCGCGACACGGCGCACGGCACGAAGAAGCTGGAAGTGATCTCCGGGAAGCTCGATGATGAAGCTGTCTCTTCCCGCCTCACCGACGAGGGAAAGCAGTCTCTTCTGGACGATCTGGAGCTCCTCGAAGAAGCGGGCGATCCTTTCGACGAAGAAAAGGTGGCGAAAGGCGAGCTCACGCCGATGTTCTTCGGCAGCGCCATGACGAATTTCGGCGTGCAGCCTTTCCTGGAAAAATTCCTCCAGCTCGCGCCGCCGCCGATGACGAGGAAGACGCTGGAAGGCACGATGGCCCCGGAAGACCCGGCATTCTCCGCTTTTGTCTTCAAGATCCAGGCCAATATGGATCCGAAGCATCACGACCGGGTGGCTTTCATGCGCATCTGCTCCGGCGTATTTGAAAAGGGCATTTCCGTGCTCCACCGCCAGAGCGGCGCCATGATCCGCCTCTCCCAGCCGCAGCAGTTCCTCGCCACGGAGCGCACCATCGTGGAGAAGGCCTATCCCGGCGACATCATTGGCGTCTTCGACACGGGCGAGCTCGGCGTGGGCGACACGGTGTGCGACAAGAAGCACGCCGTCACGTACAGCGATTTCCCGGTCTTCCCGCCGGAGCTCTTCGCGCGGCTCTCTCCCGTTTCCAGCATGAAACGGAAGCAATTCCTCCGCGGCGTGGGCCAGCTCGCGCAGGAAGGGGCCATTCAGGTCTACACCCAGCCCTATGTGATGGAATCCTTTATCATCGGCGCTGTGGGCCAGTTACAGTTCGAAGTCATGAAGTACCGTCTGGAAAACGAATACAATGTGGAAGTCCGTCTGGAACCGCTCTCGTACACCGCTGCCCGGTGGACGAAGGGCAATATCGAAGCGGACGCCCTCACCGGCACGGACAATGCTCTCGTCGTGCGCGACAGGAAAGACCGCCCGGTGTACCTGCTGCCCAATGAATGGCAGGCAGGCTGGCTGGCCCAGCGGAATCCCGACGTGACCTTCCTCGAATCTCCGCCTCTCATCGAAGAAGCGGCCGGCGAATGATGGAACCGGAAAAAACGGGCCGCCTCCCCGTCATGGGCATGCTCGCCGCGCTGGGCATCATCCTCACCTACATCGAGATCCCCCTGCCCTTCGTGCCGCCTTTCATGAAGATCGACGTAAGCGACGTGCCCGCGGTGATCGGCCTCTTCTCCATGGGGCTCCCGGCGGCGCTCTTCATCACGGCGGTGAAGGACATCATCCACCTCCTCGTGTCGCAGAGCCTCGGCATCGGGGAAGTGTGCAATTTCTTCGTCTCTCTCGTGTACCTCACGGCGCTCCGCTATATCTATCCGCGGAGCCGCTTCATGGGCTGGACGGCGGCGGTCTCCGCCATGACGGCGGCGGCGGCGTTTCTGAATCTGGCGGTGCTGCTGCCGCTCTACTTCGCGGCCTTCCGCATCGACGAAGCGCAGCTCCTCGCCATTACCCGCTCTGTAGGAACGCCCGCGGCGGACATGACGGACTACCTCCTCATGGTCATCATCCCCTTCAATCTCATCAAGGGCACCGCGGTGGCAGTCCTCTCGGAATTTCTGAAGCGGCGCCTCGCTTCCTTCTTTGAAGAAAAATACAGCCAATGACATGCTCCGGCAGACTGCCGGAGTTTTTTCATGCCCGGGAATATCCGCCGCCCCTCGCACGCGCCGGCTGCTGTCTTCCTTCTGTACAAATCAGGTAAAATTTCCCGCATTTCCGCATATTTTTGAAATTTCCCATGGCGCGCGGCGGGTCCGCGGCGTATAATGAAAAAAATCTGCCGGAAATTCGGCAGGGAAAAGGAGTATAGAAGTATGGCAATCAAAACAAGAAAGATCGGTATCATCGGCGCGGGCAATGTAGGCCCGCATGTGGCGCTCAGCCTCGCGACGCAGGGACTGGCGGATGAATTCGTGCTTTACGATATCAAGGAGAAGAAGGCCGCCGGCGAGGCCATGGACATCATGGACGCCGTGTCGTACATGCCCCATCACGTCGTCGCCTACAGCGGCACCGTGGCGGACATGAAGGACGCGGACATCCTCATCAACGCGAGCGGGAAGACCCGCCAGCCCGGCCAGACCCGCCTCGACATGATGGACGACGCCATCGCCACCACGAAGGACATTATCCCCCTCATTCAGGCATCCGGCTTCGACGGCATCATCATTTCCATTTCCAATCCCTGTGACATCATCGCGGAATACCTCCAGTACAAACTGGACTGGCCGAAAGACCGCATCATCGGCTCCGGCACGGCCCTCGACTCGGCGCGTCTCCAGATGCAGCTCGCTTCCCAGCTGGAAGTGAACCGCCGCTCTGTGACGGCGTACCTCCTCGGCGAACACGGCGACAGCAGCATGATCCCCTGGAGCCACGTGCTGGTGGCGGGCAAGCCCATTGATGAGCTCCTCGCGGAAGAGCCGGGAAAATACCGCATGGACAGCAAGGAAGACATCCTCTGGAAAGTCCACCGCGGCGGCTATTTTGAAAACGACGGCAAAGGCTGCACGGAATTCGGCGTCGCATCCGCCACGGCGGAACTCGTGCGGGCGATCTTCCACAATGAGCACAAGATCCTGCCGTGCTCGGTCTATCTGGACGACCTGTACGGCGTAAAGGACACCTTCGCTTCCGTACCGGTGAAAGTCGGCGCGAAAGGCGTGGAAGACATCATCTCCATCCACCTCACGCCGGAGGAACAGGCGGAATTTGAAGCGTCCATCAAAGTGCTGAAAGAACATTTCCAGAGAGCGCTCACTCTCTGATGAGGAAGCAGCCCTTCGGGGCTGTTTTTTCGCGGCTGCTTTTCCCGCGGTAGCCCTGCGGAGCGGGAAATGGTATAATATATCTAATATGACGTTCTGTTTCTTATCACTTCTGCAAAGGATGGTGTCCATGATGAAAAAGATCCTTCTTCTCGCTGCCGCGGCGGCTCTTGCCGGCGGCGCCTATACCGCGCAGGCGGCCCCTGTGACCTATATGTCCGGCCTCGGCGGCAATGTGGGCTATTCCTACAACGGCGCGGCTGACGGCATCCACAATATTTACATGGAATTTTCTCCGCTGAACCGCCTCGTCCTCGGCGCGGAATACCGCGACTGGATCAACCGGGACAATGAGACCGACGTGTACGCGAAGTACCGCCTCGGCCATTTCTACGTGGGCCTGGGCAACCGCAATTACAACGACCGCGACGCAAAGACCTTCGGTCTCGTGGAAGGAATGACCAATGTCTTCGACCGGGTAGACGCCTATGCGGGCCTGAAAGTTTCCAGCGCGGAAACGGAAGCCCGGGTCGGCCTTCTGTATGACCTCATGCCGTCCGTGGACATCGATCTGAATTACACCTACTACGACCGCGACGACACGAGCAATGAAGACGGCGTCGGCATCGGCGTGAATTACAGATTCTGAGAAAATAAAAAGCAGTCCTCTTTCATTGAGAGGACTGCTTTTTTTGTCTTCTGAAGAAATTGGCACGGCAGAAAAGCCCCGGCGTGGATGCGCACGGGGCTTTTTATTTTTTCCTGTTTTATTTCGCCAGTTCGAGGAGACCTTCCGCCGCTTCGCCCATGGCTTCTTCCACAGAGGGATGGGGACGGACGATGGAGGAAAATTCTTCCGCCGTCATTCCCCGGGCGATGGCCAGCGCCGCTTCGGAAACGAGGTTCGATGCTTCTTCGCACTGGAATTCCGCGCCCAGCAGGCGTCCGTCAGCATCTGCGATGAGCTTGATATAGCCCGCTTCCCCGGCGATGAGGCTCTTCGCGTTCGCGCCCATCATGGCGCGGGCGGTCTTGTAATTCATGCCCGCCGCTTTGGCTTCGTCTTCGGAGAGGCCCACGGAGGCGATCTCCGGCCGAGTGTAGACGACGGACGGGATGAGGTCGAGCCGGATCCCGCAGTCCCGCCCCGCGATGGCCGCCGCGGCGACGCGCGCCTGCGCCTCCGCCGTGTGGGCCAGCTGGGGGTATCCCGCGGCGATGTCGCCGATGGCGTAGATATGGGGCTCGCTGGTACGGCATTTCTCATCGATAACGATGCGCCGCCGATCCTCTTTGAGCGCAAAGGGCGTGAGCCCTTCCGTAAGCGCCCGCCGCCCGGTAGCGATGAGGACGCCGTCCGCCGGGACGGTCTCTTCTTTTCCGCCAAGGGCGTACCGCACGGAGAGACCGTCGTCTCCGCTCTCGATGGCGGCGACCGACGCTTTCGCGATGATCTTCACGCCTTTTTTGCGGAAATCCGCCGCGAGGTGCCGCGCCAGGTCGGTGCTCATGGGCGGCAGAATGCGGGGCATCGCCTCGATGACGGTCACTTCCGCGCCAAGCGCGCGGTAGACTTCGGCAAATTCCATGCCGATGACGCCGCCGCCGATGATGACGAGCCGCGAAAGTTCCGGCAGCTCCGCCAGGATGGTGTCACTGGTGTACACGCCGGGCAGATCGGCGCCCGGAATGGGCGGCACCGCCGGAGCGGAGCCGGAAGCGAGGACGATGTCTCCCGCTTCGAGGACGGTCTCTTCTTCACCGTACACGGTCACTTCACCGGGCGCCGTCACTTTCCCTTCGCCCCTGTAAATAGCAACTTTTTTCTGTTTCAGCAGTTTCTCCACGCCGCCGCGAAGCGTGCCCACCACGTCCGCGCAGCGTCCGCGGAGCGCTTCATAGTCGGGGCAGACATTTTCCGCCGCCACGCCGTATTTTGTCCCTTCCCGAAGAAGCGTCAGGAGCGACGCCGTGAAGAGAAGGGTCTTCGTGGGAATACAGCCCCGGTTCAGGCATGTGCCGCCGAGGAGGTCTTTTTCGATCAGCGCGGTGGAAAGGCCGTACTGTGCCGTGCGCAGAGCGCACGCATAGCCGCCGGGGCCGCCGCCGATCACGATCACATCATATTTCATTCTGTCCTCCGCGCGTTTCCGCGCCGTATCTGTCTTTTCTTATCATATCCGCCGCGTCCGCAAGGACGGCTCTTTCTTCCGCACCCGCCGCGGGGAGAACGAGGATCGCCGCCGCCATGGCATCGCGGCCGTACCGCACGCCGCGGAGCGCGCCGGGAATGGCCGCGATGATCTCCGACGCCATGCCGTCCGATTCGGCGGACGCTTCCTGAATGACGCCCCCTTCCGCGCGGACGGAGAGGCGCAGCGTTCCCCAGGGGAAAACGCCCCGCCATTCGTCGGCAAAAGGCAGCCGCTGTCCGAAGCGCCATTCCCAGGAGGCGAAGAAGCGCCGTTTTCGTTCAATGTCCGCCCTGTCCAGCGCCGCTTCCTTAATCGCCGAGGAGGGCGCGCCGTACACGGCGGAAAAGCTCCGCTTCATCGCTTCCGCGAAAGCGTCCACGGTAAGCTCCGGCGCGAGCTCCCGGAGATTGATCACCCGGGAAGGGACGGAACGCACCCCTTTCGCGCGGAGCTTGGAGCCTTCCGCGTCAAGCCAGCGCGTCATGGCCGTCATATCGCCGTCGATGAGCACCGTGCCGTGGTGGAGGCGTTTCCCGCCGCTGCGGCGGAAAGCGTTGCCGGAAAATTTCCGGCCTTCCGCGGTGAGGTCATTTCGTCCGGTCCTCTCCGCGGCGATGCCGAAGGCGCGGGCCGCCGCCGCGATGACGGCGGTCTGCTTTTCCACATCGTAGAGCGCCTCCGGCGCGCAGAAGGTGAAATTCAGGTTCCCTTCGTCGTGATAGACCGCGCCGCCGCCGGTGAGCCGCCGTGCCAGATGGCCGCCCGCCGCTTCCAGTTCTTCCGCGCGGCATTCCCGCCAGGCGTTCTGGTTCCGTCCGATGACGACAGTCTTATCGTTCTGCCAGAGGTAGAGCACGGCCGCATCATCGGGCACCCGCTCCATGAGGTGTGCTTCCACGGCCAGATTCAGGAAGGGATCCCGCGAGCGCCGCCCGTCGTACACGAAAAGGCGCATTTATTTTTCCCACACGTAGCGGAGCTTCGGATGACGCGCCGCCGTGACTTCGTCAGGCCGGCCGATGGGCGCGTTGTGCGGCGCGCCGTGGAGCAGTTCCGGATCTTCCCGGCCTTCCGCGAAGACTTTGAGGAAAATGTCCGCCGCCTGATCCAGCGTTTCCTTGCTCTCCGTTTCCGTGGGTTCCGCCATGAGCGCTTCGTGAACGATGAGCGGGAAGTACATGGTCGGCGGGTGCATGCCGTAGTCGAGAAGGCGCTTCGCCGCGTCCAGCGCGGACACGCCGGTCTCTTCTTTATACCGGGCGAGGGTCATGACAAATTCGTGCATGCACCGTCCCGGATAGGCGATGTCGATGGCGTCTTTCAGACGCGTCATGAGGTAATTCGCATTGAGCACGGCCATGCCCGACGCTTCCGCCAGTCCTTCCCCGCCGAGAGTGAGGATATACGTAAGGGCCCGCACGGCGACGAGGAAATTGCCGTAGAACATGCGCACCCGGCCGCAGCTCTTCTCCGGCGCGGCGAAATGATAGGTCTCCCCGTCCTTTTCCACAATGGGATGAGGCAGGTAGTCCCGGAGGAACGCCTTGCACCCCACCGGGCCGGAACCGGGGCCGCCGCCGCCGTGAGGCGTGGAGAAGGTCTTGTGCAGATTCAGATGGACACAGTCGAAGCCCATGTCTCCGGGACGGGCCCGTCCGACGACGGCGTTCAGATTCGCCCCGTCATAGTAGCAGAGGCCGCCCGCGTCATGAATGATCTTCGTGATCTCGAGGATATTCGGGTCGAAGATGCCGAGGGTATTCGGATTGGTCAGCATGAGGCCCGCCGTGTCGGGGCCGACCGCCGCGCGGAGCGCGTCCAGATCGACGCCGCCCGCTTCATTGGATTTCACGGAGACCACGGAGAATCCCGCCATCGCCGCGGACGCCGGATTGGTGCCGTGCGCCGAGTCGGGAACGATGATCTTCGTGCGGGCGCTGTCTCCCCGCGCTTCGTGATAGGCGCGGATGAGGAGCAGCCCCGTGTATTCGCCGTGCGCCCCCGCCGCCGGCTGGAGAGTCACTTCGTCCATGCCGGTGATGTCCGAGAGGAGGCGCTGCGCGCGGTACATCGCTTCCAGCGCGCCCTGCACGGTCTCTTCCGGCTGGAGCGGATGGATATCCGTGAATCCCGGCAGCCCCGCCGCGGTCTCATTCACAGCGGGATTGTACTTCATGGTGCACGAGCCGAGGGGGTAGAATCCGTCGTTCACGCCAAAAGCGTTCTGTTCGAGGACAGAGTAATGACGGCTCATCTCCACTTCGCTCACTTCGGGAAGGCGGGGCGCTTTCTCACGGAGCGGGAAATCGGGAGCCGTCTCCGGCACGTCGCATGCCGGAAGGAGCGCCATGCGGTGTCCGGCGCGGCTTCTTTCAAATATGAGCTCCATCTTACTCATCTCCTTTCAGCGCCGCGATCAGGCCGTCGATCTCGGCTTTCGTATTCA
>ULRH01010168.1_pt1 | contig 17755 bp, 19 predicted proteins | sample 1955271 | NCBI WGS metagenome assembly ULRH01 (sample SAMEA4835677, study PRJEB28245) | human gut metagenome | biome: gut microbiome; material: fecal sample | place: Denmark | collected 2008 | reverse complement strand
GACTTACACCCGTTAGACAATGCTCATGCCGAGCGTACTACGACGAAAAGAGGATGTCCCGCAACGGATAAATCCTCTTTTTGTATTTTCAGACTATATGATAAAATCCACCACAGAGAACACAAAGTATCACAGAATCCTTCTAATTTGCGATTCGACAATTTACTGTTTTTGATATGAAACCGACCATACGCCCAGCCACCTTTACCGATTTAGACCGGCTCATGGAAATATTCGAGGCGGCACGCCGCTTCATGGAATCAACCGGAAACCCGAACCAATGGATAAACGGTTATCCGCAACGCGCACTGATAGCCGAAGAAATAAGCCAGGAGCATTGTTACGTATGTCAAAACGAAGAAGGAAAAACAATCGGCACATTCTGTTTCGTACCCAGTCCGGACCCGAATTATGCACGTATCGAAGACGGAGTGTGGCTGAATGATGCACCTTATCACGTCATTCACCGTCTTGCCTCGGACGGAAGTGAAAAAGGAATCTTTAAAGCCTGCATCGACTGGTGTGCTTTGCAAGACACAAATCTGCGTGCCGACACACATGCTGATAATAAGGTGATGCAACACTTGCTGGAAAAGAACGGTTTCATCCGGTGCGGCATCATTTATGTTTCCAACGGAACGCCGCGCATCGCTTACCAACGGAAAGGGTAATTAATGTGCTAATGTAATAATGTGAAAATGTGCCAATGTGAAAATGAATTAGCACATTAACTCATTATTACATTGGCACATTATTAAAATTCATTTCTGAATCAGATAACGGATAAATGCATAGCCGCCGAATACCTGAAGCAACATACCCGGAATGCCCATGCGAAAATCTTGAACGGCTGCATAGAAGCTATCGGCAAAGAACGCCCATTCGCCCAAAGTACCGACGCATTGGTAGAACAACACTACAGCCAACAAAGCCAGTACCGATACTTTCTGAAAACGATGAGCTACCCATCCGGCACCCACCGCCAGCAAAACAGACTTCAACAAAATAGCTGGAAGCACCGCCGGAGCAGGCATGCCGAACAAAGCCGAGTTTATCAATGGGGAAATAATTGCGGTGAGCAAACCCACCTTCCAACCATACTTATAGGCACCTACCAGGGTGAAGAAATAAATAGGCAACCACGTCATTCCTCCCTGAGGAACCAAATGGAACAATTGAGGCAAAGCGATGTTGCCAATCACGAACAACAAAGCCGCTCCATACGTTTTCACGTTGGAATACGACAACAAATAAAGTTTTACTGCAGATTCCATAATCATCTATGTTTTTATTAAACTTCCATTTTCAATTTATTTTCCACGAACCGGAGAAAACGGTTCAAACCTTCCTCTACATTCTTCCGCGGACAAGCCAGATTCCAGCGCATAAATCCTTCGCCTTCTGCGCCATACATCGTTCCGGCATTCAGCCATAGCCTGGCTTCGCTCACCAGCTCCTCTTCCAATTCTTCCGACTTCATAGCAAGCACAGAACAATCCATCCATGCCAGATACGTACCTTCCAGCTTTATCACAGGGAATTGCGGCAGATATTGCCTGCAAAACTCCTTCATATACTGATAGTTTCCGGCAATGTAGGCATTCAGTTGTTTCAGCCATTCGCTCCCTTCTTCGCTATAAGCGGCCATCAACGCCTCCACACCGAAAGGATTCACATCGCATACTTCGTTGATATTGATGGCGCGGTCTATCTTTTTCCGGATTTCTTCATCAGCAGTCACGATGTTCGCAATCTGAAGCCCCGCGATATTGAAAGCCTTGCTGGGTGAAATGCAGGTAGACGAATGTTTCACATATTCCTCGCCCAACGAAGCGAAAGGCGTATAGACATATCCGGGATGAACCAGTTCGCAATGGATTTCATCGGAAATGACAAACACGCCGTGACGGATGCAGATATCCCCCATGCGGCGCAACTCTTCAGGAGTCCATACCCGCCCTGCCGGATTGTGAGGGTTGCAAAGTACAAACACTTTTGCCTTCGGGTCGGAAGCCTTTGCTTCCAGGTCTTCAAAGTTGATGACATACGTGTCGTCTTTTCGCACCAACGGGCTGGAAAGTACCTCACATCCGTTGTTCCGGATAGAAGAAAAGAAACAATTATACACCGGAGTCTGCACAATCACCTTATCGCCCGGCTGGGTCATCGCCTTGATTATAGCCGATACAGCCGGAACCACACCGATGGTATAGGTAATCCACTCACGCTCCATGGTCCACCCGTGCTGGGTAGAAAACCAACGGATAATCGCCTCATAATAAGCATCAGGCACTTTGGTATAACCGAATATCCCATGCGCCACTCTTTTCTGCAAAGCCTCTACGATAGCGGGCAACGTACGGAAGTCCATATCCGCCACCCACATCGGAAGCACATCCGCATCTGCCGCCGAGTCCCATTTATACGAACGGGTATTGCGGCGAGGCACTATTTCATTGAAATTATACGCTCTTGTCATGTTACTCCTTATTTAATATGGGCACAAAGATAAAAACTTACATCCATATATGTATGCTCTTAATCCAGATAATCCGACCCGTTTTACGGAATTTTATCATTCAATCGAGCGGATGGTTTTCGCCGGAACACCCCCTACGATGGTATTGGCAGGCACGTCCTTCGTCACCACGGCTCCAGCGGCTATAATGGCATTATCCCCTACCGTTACTCCCTGCAAGATAGTAGAATTGGAACCCACCCATACATTTTTGCCCAACACGATAGGAGCAGGATAAGTATGTACCCGGTCTTCGGCGGATATGCCATGATTCAACGTGGCGAACACTACGTTATGTCCAATCTGACATCCATCGCCCAATGTCACTCCTCCGTGGTCCTGGAAATGGCAGCAAGCGTTGATAAACACGTTTTTACCGATGGTGATATTCTTTCCGAAGTCGGTATAAAACGGAGGAAATACCCGCAAAGTAGGGTCAACCGGTTTACCGAACAATTCGGAGAGCAATACCCGCACCTCTTCGGGCGTGTAATAAGCCGTGTTGAGCCTAAAAGTAACACGCCTCGCCTCGTTGCTCATCTCATCCATGAATTGATGAATCTCATCTGAACTCAATGCTTTCCCCGTTTTCACGTACGCCAAAAACTCTTCTAACTTCATAATTTGTTCTTTTTAGATTACAAAAGCAAAGGTATGGAAAGTTCTCATAGGATTTTGTATACGAATTACGGAAATTTTTCTCTAATTTACCGGCAAAGGTATACTTTAATCCTGATAAAGTTGTAACTTTGCACCAGCTTTACACAAAAACAAAATGATATGAGTTTCAACATTGAAAGAGAAAAAGGTAAAAAGAGAGTTGTCATTGTAGGAGGAGGATTCGGAGGCCTTAAACTGGCAGACAAATTATCGAAATCCGACTTTCAAGTCATCCTGATTGACAAGAACAATTATCACCAATTCCCGCCACTCATCTATCAAGTGGCATCCGCAGGCATCGAACCGAGTTCCATCTCCTTTCCCTTCCGGAAAATCTTCGGAAAGAACTCACACGTACACTACCGGATGGCAGAAGCCCGTCTGATTTTCCCTGAAAAGAACATCCTTCAGACTTCTATCGGCAAAATCGAATACGATTACCTGATATTAGCGGCAGGTACGACCTCCAATTTTTTCGGCAACCAGAACATCGAGCGGGAAGCTATCCCGATGAAAACATTGCAAGAAGCCATGGGATTGCGCAATGCTTTATTAAGTAATTTCGAACGAAGCGTGACCTGCGCCACCGAACAGGAACGCCGCGAACTATTAAATATCGTCATCGTAGGTGGAGGAGCCACCGGAGTGGAAATCGCCGGAGCATTGGCGGAAATGAAACGCTACGTCCTCCCGAAAGACTATCCCGACATGAACGAAAACCTGCTTCAAATCTACCTGATTGAGGCAGGAAACCGCCTGCTTTCGGGCATGGCTCCTGTATCTTCCAAAAAATCAGCCGAGTTCTTACGTGAAATGGGCATCAATGTATGGCTGGACAAGAAAGTATTAGACTATCGCGACCATAAGGTGATATTGGAAGACGGCACCCAGATTCCTACCCGCACATTCATTTGGGTGAGCGGCGTGCGTGCCCAGAGCATCGGCAATATGCCTGCCTCTTCTATCGGACGTGGAGGACGAATCAAGGTAGACGCAAACAATAAGGTGGAAGGATTCGACAATATCTATTGCATCGGAGACCAGTGTATCATGAACGGCGACAAGGAATACCCCAACGGACATCCGCAACTGGCACAGGTAGCTATCCAGCAAGGAAGCCTGCTGGCGGAAAACCTGATACGCCTGCAGAAAGGGAAAAAACAGAAACCCTTCCGTTACCGCAACTTGGGAAGCATGGCTACCGTAGGAAGAAACAAAGCCGTAGCCGAATTCAGCTCGTTGAAGACCCAAGGCTGGATCGCCTGGTTCTTGTGGCTGGTGGTACACCTGCGTTCCATCCTCGGCGTTCGGAACAAGCTCAATGTCCTCTTCAACTGGATGTGGAGCTACATGACCTACGACCATTCACTCCGCTTGATTCTTTACCCACGTAAAGCGCAAGAGGTTATCGAACGCGAGAAACGTGAAGCCGAAACCCACTGGGGAGAAGACGAATTTCAGGCTGAAGCCACGGCAGAGAAGAAACAAGCATAGGAACTTATCATTAGCAAACCGAAAAGGAAGCGTCTAAACAAAATCTGAACGCAGAGGTACGAAGATGCAGAGTTATTAGCATTTGTCGACATACAGATTTTTCCCTGTAGCTTTATACCTCTGAGTTCCATTTCACATCATAGGACCTCTCTTTTCCATAGAAACCATCATACTGTCAGCGAACATGAATACAAATCTTATCACGGTACGCCCTGCCACCACAAACGATGCACCCATTATCGCCACCGCACTAACAATGGCATTGGGTAAAGAATTGATGCGGATGTATTGCGGCGAGAACTATCAAAGCATCCTTGAAGAATTAGTACGGATGGATGATACCCAATACAGTTACCGGAACTCGCTCGTCGCAGACATCAATGGAGTGCAAGCTGGAGCGATTGTAGGATATGACGGCGCACGCCTTCACGAATTGCGCAAACCAACGTTACGCCTGATTCAAGAACGGACGGGACACGCGTTTCCAAGCATAGAAGACGAAACCAATCCCGATGAATATTACCTTGACTCATTAGGTGTACTGCCCGAATACCGGAGACTCGGCATCGGGAACAAACTACTCACGACACTGCGTGACAAAGCTTTTGCCGAAGGATATGAACGGGCAGGACTGTTAGTCGATGCAATGAATCCCCAAGCAGAACATTTATACCTGTCACTCGGCTTCGAACGAGTCGAAGCACGAAATTTGTTCGGCCACCAGATGTGGCACTTACAAGCAAAGAACCCTAATAAATTAAATAAGAAACTGTTTTGAATTTATCGTGATTGCCCAAAGCACACACGAAAACAAGTACGTCAAGCCAAGAAAAACTTTTTGTAGAAATTCAAAAGAGTTTCTAAACCATTAACCCGTTATTATATAAATATAATATGAAGCTCGACCACATTGCCTTGTATGTAAACGACTTGGAAACTGCACGTACTTTCTTTATACATTATTTCGAAGCGGCTTCCAATGAAATGTACCATAACCCACGCACCGGACTGAAAACCTACTTCCTGTCATTTTCCGATGGAGCACGGCTGGAAATTATGTCACGTCCCGATACGATAGCGTGTGAAAAGAACCCCTTACGACAAGGATTTATCCATATATCTTTCAGCGTAGGAGGAAAAGAACAAGTCGACCGTTTAACTGAACAGCTCCGCACAGACGGCTATTCAGTAATAGACGGACCGCGCACTACCGGCGACGGATATTACGAAAGCTGTATCGAAGGTCCGGAAGGAAACTTGATAGAAATCACCGAATAATCCCTATACACGGCCTTGCCATGAAACTTTACTACCTCTTTATCCTCTTCGGTTTATATACCGTATGCCCGCTCCAAGCCGGCAATGAATTACGGGAACAACTTCAGGGAATCATCACCAAGGCAGACGCACAAGTGGGTGTTGCCCTTATCGTTGACGGAAAAGACACCCTCACCCTAAACAACGAAGCACACTATCCATTGATGAGTGTCATGAAGTACCATCAAGCCTTGGCGGTTGCCCATTACCTGGACGTACACCGTTTGCCTCTTTCTACTTCTATCCCCATCGAAGAAGAAGACCTGCATCCCGATACCTATAGTCCCTTGCGCGACCGCTATCCGAAGGGAGGTGTCCGTCTGTCTGTCAGCGAACTTTTAACCTATACCCTTCAGCTAAGCGACAACAATGCGTGTGACATCTTGTTCGATTATACCGGAGGCGTGGCACAAACCGAAAGCTATCTGCGCTCCATCGGGTGCAGCGGCTTTGCGCTTTCTGCTACCGAGAATGATATGCATCAAGACCTTTCCCGTTGCTATGACAACTGGAGCACTCCGCTTTCCGCAGCCCAACTAATGGACCGCCTCGTTACAGACACGTTACCTATCGATACCACCTATACCCGCTTCATTCGCGAAACCCTGCTGTTCTGCCAGACCGGCAAGTCGAGGCTGCCTTTTCCCTTGCAAGGGACTGACGTACAAATCGGACACAAAACCGGTACCTCCGACCGCAATGCGCAAGGCGAATGGATAGGAATCAACGATGTCGGTTTTGTGCTGCTTCCCGATGGCAAACGATACACTCTTGCGGTGCTGGTAAAACATTCCAAACATCGTTTTGAAGACACCGAAAAGATTATCGCCGATGTATCAACGGCCGTCTTCCGTTTCCTGACGGGAAGCATGGTAAGCTTCTAATTCCGCACGCGAACGGCTTCGGGTCACCATATAAACTCCCCCGAATATCAGAAGAATAGAAATGCCTTTCACCCAATTAAACGTGTCCATGCCCCAGCAAATCGCCACAATGCACGCTACGACCGGCTGAACGTAATTGTACATACCCGCAACGGTAGGACGCAGATTCTTCTGCCCTACGATTACAAAGATGTAACACAAGAACGTACCTCCTACGACTATAAAGAGAATCGAGCCGATTTCCGCCAGACTCAAACTCGACCAACCGGTAGCCAGCAAATCGTCATACGAAAACGGGAGCAAACAAATGAAAGCGTAAGTAAACATCCATTTCATAATGGTGAACACCGAATACTTGCTTACAAAATTCTTGAAAAGCACCAGGTAAAGCGCATAACTCAACTGAGCGGTCAAGACCAATAAATCGCCCCAGATGCTTTTATCGCCCGACACAGATGAACCCGTTCCGGTATGCGAACTGCCCAATATCAGCAACAAAGCACCCGTGGCCCCGAAAGCGATGCCCAGCACTTTCTTTCCTGTAACCGGCTCTTTCAGAAACAAAGCGGCAAGCACCATCGCCCACAATGGCATACTGGTCGTGATAATAGAAGCATCGGCAGGCGATGTCAGCCCTACGCCGAAAATAAAACATCCCTGATTGAATACGATGGCAAGCAACGAAGCGACAAACAGCTTCGCCAAATCCTTATGTCCTACGTGTTCAGGTTTACGGAAAAACGAAACAAGCCAAAACAGAAGCATCGCTCCGAAGACACGCAAATCGGTCACTACCAACGGCGTTACCAGTCCGCCTACCATCACGAGCTTCGCCAGCGGAGACATCAGCCCCCACATGGCATTGGCACAAAGCATGGCTCCGTGCCCTTTCAGTTTTTGTGCATCCATAAAAAACATCTTTTTAAAATCCACCGCAAAATTACATCAGATTTTGAATCGAAAGATAGAAAATGCCATAAAATAAATGTAACTTTGCACGTTGATTAATCATAAAAAGAGGAAGAATATGCAAATAGAACCCGGTAAACCCTACGAACTGAAAGAACCCATCGCCCGACACCTCGGCATCAGATTAACCGAAGTAAAGGATGGATACGTAAAGGCAACCATGCCCGTCAATGAAAATACCGCACGTCCCTGCACTCCTGTCGACATCTTAAACGGAGGAGCCTCTTTGGCATGTGCCGAAATTGTCAGCGGATACGGCTCAATATACTTGTGCAAGGAAGACGAAGAGCCAGTAGGCATTCAGGTAAGCGCCAACCATGTAGGCATGACACCCGTGGGAGAAGGACGCTATGTAGAGGCAAGAGCCACCATCGTACACCGCGGACGCACCCAGCACGTATGGAACGTAGACATCGTCACACCGGAGGGCAAACTGATATCTACCGCCCGTGTCACTAACCTGATTATAAAGAAACGGGTATGAACCAACCTTCCATAGCCATCCATAAACTGATAGACAGTCTGACACGAAGCACGGTAAATTTTGCCCTCTACCGCCAGCCGTGGACCGATGAGCCTATCCTCATATTACAAGATAACGGAGAAACTGTAGCGTTCGACAGCCTGAACGACGTAAACGGGAAACGAGGTTTTCTGCTGGCTCCTTTCCGCTCGACCGAACAGCACCCGATTGTGCTGATCCGGCCGAACCGGACTGCACAAAACTGGGATGCCATCAGCGAAACATTAAACCGTTTTGCCCAAGAACATCCCGAACGGATTCCGGCACCAACCGAACTGCCCCTGCCTCCGGCAACGGCCCATATCCAATATGCCTCTACCAGTGAAGAGAAAGAAGCCTATCTGCAAGCGTTCAACCGCTTCATCGAGCCTTTACGGCAAGGCACATTCCAAAAGTTAGTGCTGTCGAGACGCACCCGCCAGCAACTGCCCGAAGGATTCTCACCGCTCTCCGCCTTTGTCAATGCATGCAACAGTTATCCGCGCATGATGGTTTCACTCTGCCACACCCCCGAAACAGGTACCTGGTTGGGCAGCACCCCTGAAATCATATTAAGCGGACACGATACCCAATGGCACACTGTGTCGCTTGCAGGTACCATGCCGATGCAAGGTGACACGATGCCTACAGAATGGAGCGACAAAGACCGGCGCGAACAAGCGTTTGTAAGCGACTACATCCGGCGCACCCTCAAACTGTTTGGCAACAAGATTACAGAGAAAGGGCCTTATACGGCACGGGCAGGGCAATTGGTCCACCTGAAAACCGATTTTACCTTTACCCTGAAAGAGACTTCACGGTTGGGAAGCATTTTAAACGAGCTGCATCCCACACCTGCCGTTTGCGGACTTCCCAAACAAGAGGCTTACGCATTTATCAATGATTACGAGGGATACGACCGGAATTACTACGCCGGCATCATCGGCTGGATTGACCCGGCAGGAGATACCTCGCTTTATGTCAACCTGCGCTGCATGAAGATTACCGATAAAGAGAGTACGCTCTTTGCAGGAGGAGGCATCCTGCCTTCATCCACTTTACAAACAGAATGGGAAGAAACCCGTCACAAACTGAAAACGATGCTGAATATATTGTAGGCGCAAGCATTTGATTCCCACCCTCAGGCAAACGCCAAGAAGCTGTTTTGAATTTATCGTGCGATGATTTGGGATGAGTTTTTGAGGCATTTTCGCTTCTGTGATAAGGAAGATAGCGGGCTATCTGACGAAGAACAGGAGCGGAAAGGACCAAAAAATCGCCCAAAGCACACACGAAAACGGATACATCAAGCCAAGAAAAACTTTTTGGAGAAATTCAAAACAGCTTCTAAGAAATGACGTGACGTTCGACTTCAAAATGCCGCACGTTCTCTGTCAGGCGATAACAGGAACCAGACGAGCCGTTTCATAGAACAAAAGAAGATGTATACAGATAAGAAAAATATATTGCAACTTGCAGCATTATTGCGTGCGCACGGCATCCGGCGGATAGTGCTTTGTCCCGGAAGCCGCGACATTCCGCTGGTGCAGACATTTACCCACATACCCGGCTTTGTCTGTTATCCGGTGACCGATGAGCGCAGTGCCGGGTTCTTTGCAATCGGACTGGCATTGCACGACAATGCCCCTGCCGCTGTATGTTGCACTTCCGGCAGTGCCTTGCTCAACCTGCATCCTGCCGTATCCGAAGCCTATTACCAACAAATACCTTTGGTGATTATCTCCGCCGACCGTCCTGCGGCATGGATTGGACAAATGGACGGACAGACTTTGCCCCAACCTGGCGTGTTCGGCCAGTTAGTGAAGAAATCGGTCAACCTGCCAGATGTGCGGACCGAAGAAGATGAATGGTTCTGCAACCGCCTCATCAATGAAGCTTTATTGGAAACCTGTCATCACGGAAAAGGTCCCGTCCACATCAATGTGCCGATAAGCGAACCGTTCTTCCAGTTTCCCGTAACCCGGTTACCCGAAGCGCGTGTCATCACCCGCATCCAGAAATGGGATCCGATACTTACCGACCGTTTGCTTTCTTATCAGAAACGAATGGTGGTAGCCGGACAAGCCAATCCGAAACAGTCCTTTCCGTCCGTTTCCCATACCTTATTATATAAGCACTTTGCGTGGATAGCCGAAACCATCGGCAATCCGGTGATGGCTGGGGAGACAATCTGCCACATCGACCAGCTTCTCTATCCGATGGATAAGGAAACACAAGAAGCGATGCGCCCTGAATTGCTGATTACTTTCGGCGGACACATTATTTCGAAACGCCTGAAGAAATTCTTACGCCAGCATCCGCCCATTGAGCATTGGCATGTATGTGCCGATGGCGAAGTGACAGACTTGTTCGAATCATTGACCACCGTCATCGAAACCGAACCGTCCGCTTTTTGGAAGCAGGCTGCAGAAGCTTTAAACAAAAGCGAACCTCCATATCCGCAGATATGGAAAGCAAAACTGAAAGTCCTTCCTTGCCCGACGTTTGATTACTCGGAGATGCACGCCATCGGAGAAGTCATCTGCCGGCTTCCTGCCCACAGCATATTGCATCTGGGCAATAGTTCGACGGTGCGTTATGCCCAATTGTTCGACTTACCCGCAGAAGTGGAAGTACAGTCAAACCGAGGTGTAAACGGCATTGAAGGCTCTCTGTCAGCCGCTATCGGTTATGCCGCCGCATCGCCCGACAAGCTGAACTTTATCCTGATAGGCGACCTGAGCTTTTTCTACGACATGAACGCCTTATGGAACCCAAACTACAGAAACAACGTCCGTATCCTGTTGCTCAACAACGAAGGCGGTGAAATCTTTCATGCGCTTCCCGGGTTGTCACTCGATGAAGAAGCGCATCGTTTCGTCATCGGCACCCATCACGCGTCAGGAAAGGCGTGGGCGGAAGACCGGGGCTTCGACTACTTGCAAGCCCACAACGAAAGCGAACTGCAAACCGCACTGAAAACATTTATGCAACCCGCCGCCACGCCCCACCCCCTGCTGCTGGAAGTGTTTACCGACAAAACCCGCGACACCCAATTACTAAAAGCATATTATCACAAACTGAAACAATAAAACTTACGAATTATGGCACAAAGAGAATGGAAAACCATCAAGGAATACAACGATATCCTTTTCGATTTTTATAACGGAATCGCCAAAATCACCATCAACCGTCCGCGGTACCGCAATGCTTTCACCCCCGATACGACCATGGAGCTAAGCAATGCCCTGCTCTATTGCCGCGAATGTCCGGACATCAATGTAGTTGTTTTAACCGGTGCGGGAGACAAGGCATTCTGCTCAGGGGGAGATATGCACGTGAAAGGACACGGAGGCTATGTAGGTTCTGATGGCGTGCCCCGTCTGAATATCCTCGATGTACAAAAACAAATCCGTTCCATCCCCAAACCGGTCATTGCCATGGTAAATGGTTATGCCATCGGAGGCGGACACGTGCTCCACGTAGTATGCGACCTGACCATCGCTTCCGAGAATGCCATCTTCGGCCAGACCGGTCCGCGGGTAGGCAGCTTCGACGCAGGCTTCGGCGCATCCTATTTAGCCCGTGTCGTAGGTCAGAAGAAAGCGCGCGAAATATGGTTCCTCTGCCGCCAGTATTCGGCTCAGGAAGCCTTGGAAATGGGATTAGTCAATAAAGTCGTACCTTTCGGCCAACTGGAGGATGAAGTCGTTGCATGGGCGGAAACCATGATGCAACACAGTCCCCTTGCCCTCCGCATGATTAAAGCCGGACTTAATGCCGAACTGGACGGACAGGCAGGTATCCAGGAACTGGCTGGAGACGCCACCATGTTGTATTACATGACCGAAGAAGCCCAAGAGGGAGGCAAAGCGTTCTTGGAAAAGCGCAAGCCCGACTGGTCGAAATATCCTAAATTACCCTAAGCCTTATGTACACCATTAAAATTATACCCCGAACCTTACATTTCAAGCAACCCGCAGGCACATCCAGAGGAGTTTACCTCACCCGCAAGGTCTGGTATCTCATCTTGAAAGATACCGAAACCGGACAATACGGCATCGGCGAATGTGCGCCGCTTCCTGCCTTGAGTTGCGATGACATCCCCGATTACGAAGATGTGCTTACTTGCCATTGCCTGCAGACCACCGAACACGGAAACATCGACTACGAAGCATTGCGCCCTTATCCGTCGATGCTTTTCGGGCTGGAAACGGCTTTTTGCCACCTGCGCTCCGGAAGCCTCCGGTTTTGGAATACACCGTTTTCAGAAGGAAAGCAGGGCATTCCTATCAACGGATTGATTTGGATGGGCAACTTCGATGAAATGTACCAACGGATAGAAGAAAAGATGCAAGCCGGATTCCGATGCATCAAAGTAAAGATAGGAGCCATCGACTTCGAACGTGAACTGGAGTTGCTGGCGCATATCCGTCATTATTTCTCACCCGATGAAATCGAGCTTCGGGTAGATGCCAACGGGGCTTTCCCGCCTGCCGAAGCACCGGACAGATTAGAACAGCTCAGCCGGTTCCATCTGCACTCCATCGAGCAACCCATCCGTGCCGGACAATGGGAAGAAATGAGGAAATTGTGTCAAGACAGCCCCATCCCCATCGCATTGGACGAAGAACTGATAGGTATCAACACCCCTGAGCGGAAAGCCCAATTGCTCGACACCATCCGCCCGCAATATATCATCTTGAAGCCATCGCTTCACGGCGGAATGAAAGGAGCCGAAGAATGGATTAGCTTGGCCAATGAACGCAATATCGGCTCATGGGTCACTTCGGCGCTCGAATCGAATGTCGGACTGAACAGCATCGCCCAATGGTGTGCTACGCTAAACCCTCGGATGCCTCAGGGGTTGGGTACAGGAAAACTCTTTACCGACAACATTCCTTACCCGCTCGATATCCAAGGAGACTGCCTTTGGTTCTTCCCCGAACAATCGGAGCCGGACCTTTTCGAAATTGAGAACTGAGAATGATTACATTGAACCCTACTGAAAAGACTCATTATGTAATTGCTGACATGGACGATTTTACCACTGAAATACCGAATCAAACCATAACCATTTCAGGCAAGACCTATACTGCCGAAGATGCCCGTGCGACATCCGGGAAGCCCAGCCGCCTGCAAACACACTTCCGTAAACAAGAGGGTGAAGAAAGTTTCTTAGCGGCTTTGTCCGATTTCCTCGCCGAATGGTTCGACGGCTCAGATACGGTAAAAGTGCATACATCCGGTTCTACAGGAACGCCTAAGGCTCTTCATGTAGAAAAACGACGCATGATGAACAGTGCCATGCTGACGGTTTCTTTCCTGCATCTCAGACGTGGGGAAAACGCCTTGCTCTGCATGCCCCTGCAATACATTGCGGGAAAAATGGTGGTAGTACGCGCCCTTGTAGCAGGACTTAACCTGATTCCCGTTACCCCGTGCGGCCATCCCCTGCAAAGTATAGATTTGCCCCTTACATTCGGCGCATTGATACCTATGCAGGTCTACAATTCCTTGCAAAACCCCATCGAATGCGAACGGTTGAAAAACATCAGGCATTTGATTATCGGAGGAGGAGCGGTCGACCCCGCCATCGTGCAAACCCTGCGCTCCTTTCCCCACGGTGTATGGAGCACCTACGGCATGACCGAAACCCTTTCACACATCGCCTTGCGGAAATTAAACGGTCCCGATGCATCCGAGTGGTACACTCCTTTCGACCAGGTGGCACTTTCCCTGTCAGACGAAAACACATTGGTCATAGATGCTCCGCTGGTATGTCCCGAACGGCTCACGACAAACGACATTGTCGAATTCAACCGCTCCAGGCAATTCCGCGTCAGCGGCAGAAAAGACAATACCATCAATACAGGCGGAGTAAAAGTGCAAATCGAACAGGTGGAAGCAGCTTTGAAACAGCTGCTGCCACTTCCTTTCCTCATCACTTCCGCTCCCGACATCAAGTTCGGCGAACGCATCGTTTTGCTGGTTCAGGCCACTTCCTTATCAGATGAAGGCCAGGAAGCGGTCAGTAAAGCCATCGGGCAACTTCCTGCCTACTGGAGACCGAAACAAACCATACCGGTCAACGCCTTGCCACTGACAGGCACCGGCAAGCCCGACCGTGCAACGGCCAAAGCCATGGCACGAGACGCATGCAATATAGACGGTTGACAAGAAAAAACTCTAAAGGATGTCCGTATCTTGCCAGTAAACCTGCAGGGGCAGGGTTTGCCTGCCCGAAAGCATCCACGTAGACGCCTACGGGCGGGCTAACCCCGCCCCTGCAGGAGGCTCATTGCGGAATTCATAAAAACTTTTTGCAGAAATCCAAAACAGTTTTATACACATACTTATGAATACCGACAACATCATTCATATCAAGAACATGGTATGCCGCCGCTGTGTCATCATCGTGACCCAACTATTCCAGAAACACGGCATACAGCCAGTCAGTGTCGAATTAGGAACCGTCGTTCTCCCACAACCTCTGCCGCCAGGTACACTTGCCCCCATACGCCGGGATTTGGAAGATTGCGGTTTCGAACTGATAGACGACAAGCGCACCCGAATCATCGAACAAATACGCACAGCGGTCATCCGGTACGTACAAGAAGACGGACTGGCAGACCAGGCGAACTTGTCCGACTACGTCAGCCGACAATGCCACCGCGACTATAGTGCGCTCAGCAAACTGTTTACGGAAACAAACGGAACCACCATCGAAAAATACCACATCGCCCAAAAGATAGAACGTGCCAAGGAACTGCTGGTTTACGACGAACTGACCATCGGTGAAATAGCCGACAAGCTGCACTATTCAAGCGCGGCCCACCTCAGCTCCCAGTTCCGTACCGTAACCGGACTCTCTCCTTCGCAGTTCAAGCAACTGAAGCATCCCAAGCTGAAGCCTTTGGATGAAGTATGAACCGTCACCACCCGTAAAAGTGGTCAGAAAATCTGTAATAAGTGTACTTTCGCATTCCGATAAACTTTCTACTTTTGTACCGTGACACAAATGTAGATATGTGAATATCGTCACCCGCAAAATGCAAGAAAACGGTGTGAAGACCGATATAAACACCGAACATACAACCTAAAAATAAAATGAAACATGAAAAAGACATTTCAAACACTCCTGTGCGCAGCACTTGCATGGATAGGCACTGCCGGATGCGGACAAGCCCAGCCCGCGGGAAACACAACAGCCGGAAACAATGAAAACCTTCCGAAAGTGTATTTCTACAAAGAAATCAATGCTGGAAACTTAGAAGCTGTTTTGAATTTCTCCAAAAAGTTTTTCTTGGCTTGATGTATCCGTTTTCGTGTGTGCTTTGGGCGATTTTTTGGTCCTTTTCGCTCCTGTTCTTCGTCAGATAGCCCGCTATCTTCCTCATCACAGAAGCGAAAATGCCTCAAAAACTCATCCCAAATCATCGCACGATAAATTCAAAACAGCTTCTTAGTCAAAATCTACGAAGCCTTAGGACGCGAGGCGAAAGGGAAAGTAGCCGTCAAGCTCAGCACCGGCGAACCGGGCGGACACAATTTCCTCCAACCCGCACTGATTAAAGACCTGGTGCAGAAGGTGAACGGAACCATCGTAGAATGTAACACGGCTTACGGCGGCAAGCGGGGAGATACCCGAAGCCACCTGCAAGCCGCCAAAGACCACGGCTTCACCGCCATCGCCCCGGTCGACATCATGGATGCCGAAGGTGAAGTGGAATTGCCGGTCGAAGGAGGAAAACACCTGAAAGCGGACATCGTAGGAAAGAATTACCTGAACTACGACTTTACCGTCGTACTTTCACACTTCAAGGGACACGCCATGGGCGGATTCGGCGGAGCCATCAAGAACATCTCCATCGGCATCGCTTCGTCGAACGGCAAACGGAACATCCATTCGGCTGGAACCAGCACGACCAGTTGGGGGCATCCCGCACAGGATGATTTCCTGGAATCGATGGCAGAAGCCGCCAAAGCCATCATCGACCATTGCGGGGAAAACATCCTCTACATCAGCGTGGCAAACAACCTCTCGGTAGACTGCGACTGCGACTCTTCGCCAGCCGACCCTCAGATGGGCGACATAGGCATCCTTGCCTCGCTCGACCCGGTTGCCCTCGACAAGGCTTGCACCGACCTCGTGCGTTCATCGAAAGACCACGGAAAAATCCACCTGATAGAACGTATCGACTCGCGCCACGGCATGCACACCCTCGACTATGCCGAACAACTGGGCATCGGAAGCCAGAAATATGAACTCGTAGAGTTAGACTAAGAATCTGTTTTATAGGCAATCAGAAATGAATTGCGAAAATCCGTATGGTTTCTTTAAACAAACGCAGAGACACAAAAAAACACAGAGGGATGACACTTAACTACGTATCTTTCGACTTCGCTAAAATATTCCTCCGTGTCTCTGCGCCTCTGTGTTCAATAAAGCCTCTGTGCCTCTGCATTCAAAATAACTGCACCGCCAACACGATTAATAATCGTCACGCTGTACGATTAGTAATCGTCAAGCCGTACGATTAGTAATCGTACACGGGATGCAGTTATATTGCCCGCCAGACGTAGATAAATCACATAGATTGCACGCTTATCACAGCCGGGTCTACGAACCAACCCGCTTGTTCTATCAATCTTCCCCCTTTGACCCGTCCATCACTCCTCCACACAGTAGCAGCCCACTGGTGCCCACCTTCCATTCCTCTACTTTCTTTATCAGTACTCAAAATCTGATACCGGCAGAAAGCAATACATATCCGTTAACTGCAACGGAAGGCGGATACAATTTCACGGTACCACAACAGACAGCAACGGGTGAGGATATAGAAGTTCAGCTTAACTTCCTGACCAACCGCATCGCAAATGGCGAGACATTAACGATTGATGCCGTAGACAATACAGACAATACAGCCTTGTTCCATTCGGCTTCGGCTACATTCACTAATACACCGATACGGGGAACGATTGCATTAGGTGGAGATAATCCGCCTCAGTTAACCACAAGTTCATTCATCACTTTGGAACGGAAAAACGGTACACGTGTGGGCATCATCACGGTGAAAAATGTAAGTAATAATGTAGCAAGCTACCGGATAGACCTTCGTTCGGAATACGACTTTACGATGGACGAAGAGTTGACGATTTATTATAACTCATTGGAGGCCGATAACCAGCGTATCTATCAGGCAACAAAAACTTTCCAAGCTCTGGTGGACGATGCGGAAGAGGATAGACAAGTGGAGTTGATTACGTTGACAGAACGATAACAAAGCATTAAGTTCATCAAGGACTTAATTTATATCTCTATCAAAACCGTGGAGAAGCGTCTCCACACATTTTACTTAAATTAGTAATCGAGTAGGAGGTAAACACTAATCATAGGTGTTTATCTCC
>ULRH01003897.1_pt1 | contig 17797 bp, 15 predicted proteins | sample 1955271 | NCBI WGS metagenome assembly ULRH01 (sample SAMEA4835677, study PRJEB28245) | human gut metagenome | biome: gut microbiome; material: fecal sample | place: Denmark | collected 2008 | reverse complement strand
CTTCCTGGGCAATATCCAAAGCATCCGCAACGCCTACCAGGGTTCTCCTTCGGTAGACGGAACCATCCAAGTGCCAACGAATACGCTTAGCACATATATCGCTACACTTGATGCCGACCTGGACAACCGTGTGAAAGCAGCCATCCAAGATGCATACGATAAAATTTCGTTGATGGGTGAACCGTTTGCATATACGTGCGGAGCATCTGAGTATGATACCGTTAACCAAGACGCAATCGATGCCTGCAACGTAATGAATGACATCTTCGACGAAGTGAAAGCTTTGCTACAAGCAAACCATTAATCCACTTTGTGCTAACACAAAGGCATAGGCATTCCTCTTCGGAAGAATGTCTATGTCCTTTAAACATACCGTAACCACACTAACTTTATATTACTTTTGATTATGAAGAAACAGTATTATTTAGTCGCATTTCTGACAATAGGCATGCTAACGGCTTGTAGCGACGATGAAGTAAAAACAGATAATCCCACTCCCAATCCGGAACCGTCAGAACTCCCTGACTGGTATTATACAGGTGGAGAATTGGGTACGACATTCAACTCGTCTTCTACCGCCTTCGAAGACCCGACTCCCGTAGTGGACGGTGATGCCGATATGACCGCCTCCTTCAACAGAGGGGAGCAATTCTTCGAAAAACCTTATACTTCCAACTTCTCCGGTATGCGTCACGGCCTCGGTCCTGTCTATATCCGGACTTCCTGCCAGCATTGCCATCCGGGATACGGACACGGACAAAGCCAGCCTGCAGGCTCGTTCCGTACGAACGACATCGGCAACGGATACCTGCTGGTAGTCTACGACCCTGACACCAACGCCTACGTTTCCTGGCTTGCCGGTATGCCGCAAAGTCATGCCGTGGCACCTTTCAAGGCTCCGCTGGACGAAACCCAAATCCAACTGACTTGGCGCGAATATACCGATAGCTGGGGCAACAAATTCCCCGACGGCGAAACTTACCAGCTTCGTTATCCCAAAGTAAGCATACCGAAGAGTGCCATCTACGTAGCCAACAAAGGATATGAAGTAGGCAACTACGAAGTCCGTTTGGAATCGACTATCGGCATTTACGGTACCGGCTTGCTGGATGCCATTTCGGATGAAGACCTGAAAGCGCAATACGCGCAAGAAGAAAAAGACGGCATCCTGAAGAACGGATTGAACCCCAACATCTTTGCCAACGGCGAGTGGACCGGACAATATGCCAATACGGCACAAGGTGGCGACGGCACGAAGTATCCTTACCGCTACACGTATGCCCTGAGCCGTGGTCCGTTGCAGGACGCCGCAGGAGCCAACGCTTTCTGGAACATCACCAACGCCACACGCAGCGACCGCCGTTTCCATTACCTTGACGCAGCCGGCACCTACGCCAAGTATTCTTCGGAAGACCCCGAAGTGCAAGCCGGATTCCGTGATTACATCGAAAAAGCCGACCCCGAAAAGAACCATCCCGACTGGCATATCCGGAAAGAAGACGGTACGTATGACGAGCAGCAGAACATCTACAACTACCTGACATCGAAGGAACTGGACGTAGAAGTTTCCGACCAGGACTACATCGACCTCATGGTGTGGCACCGTGGGCTTGCCGTACCTGCCGCACGCAATGTAGACGACGAAGAGGTGCTTCGCGGAAAAGAACTCTTCGAACAAATCGGTTGTACCTATTGCCACAAGCCCAGCTGGACTACGGGCGATGACGAAATACGCGATCCGGCACGTTTCTTCACGGGAGACAAGGCAAGCCAGTTGCCCCGCTATCCGCACCAGAAGATATGGCCTTACACCGATATGGTGCAACACAAATTGCACATGCAGAATGATATCCGCACAGGATGGTGCCGCACCACTCCGCTCTGGGGACGTGGCTTGCATCAGCGTTGCACCGGAGCCGAGTATGCCGACCGCCTGCACGATTGCCGTGCACGTACTACGCTGGAGGCTATTATGTGGCACGGAACCAACACCGAAAGCGACGCTTACGAAACTACTGAAAAGTTCCGTCAGCTCTCCAAGGAAGACCGTGACGCTATTGTGAAATTCATCGACTCCATCTAATGTTCTCACCACAGATTACACAGATTCATTTATCCAATCTGTGTAATCTGTGGTAAATCCTCCATACGTAAAACAAATGAAACTGATAAAACGTATTACTTTCGGAAGCGCAGGATTGCTCGTCTTCATGATGATGACCGCTACCGTTATAGAAAAGATGCAAGGAACCGATACGGCTTGGTCGGTTATCTATGGCTCTCCATTCTTTACCGCATTATGGGGAGTCATGACGGTATGCGCTTTTGTCTACCTGATGAGCCGGAAGCTGCAACGGGATTTTTTTACGTTCCTGCTCCATATTGCTTTTCTAATCATTCTGACGGGAGCATTCGTCACACGTCTTTACGGCAAACAGGGAAACATCCATTTGCGAATGGGTGATGCACCGGTTTCGGCTTTCGTCACTTCCGGACAGAATAAAGAACCGCTTCCTTTCCAAGTGCAACTGCACGATTTCCACATTGAATATTACAAAGGAAGTTTTGCGCCCATGGACTTTACCAGCTGCATCCGCATCGATGACAACGGAATGCAGGCAGAAGGAGAAGTGTCGATGAACCGGATATTCACTTACCGCCATTACCGTTTCTATCAGTCGGCATACGACAAAGACGGACAAGGAACCATCCTTGCGGTGTCTTACGACCCCTGGGGCATCGGCATCACCTATACCGGATATGCCTTATTGTTACTTTCTATTCTGGGCTTTTTCTTTCAGAAAGACAGCATGTTCCGAAAACTTCTCTCTCATCCTGCCTTGCATCACAAAACCGTGATACGATGCATAGTCTTCCTTTCATTCCTTCCCGTCACGGCATCCGGAGCCCCCAAACATTTATCCCGTGAAGCGGCTTCCGAAATAGGCAATCTTTACGTTTACTACCACGACCGTATCTGTCCTTTACAGACACTGGCGAAAGATTTCACCGTAAAGCTCTATGGCAAAACAAGCTACAAAGGACTTACCGCCGAACAAGTGTTCACGGGCTGGTTCTTCTATTACGATGACTGGAAAACCGAACCTTTTATCCATATCAAAAGCAAAGCGGTGCGACACCGGTTGGGCATCGACGGACCATACGCCAGCCTGAATGACTTCTTCGGGACGGAAGGATATAAACTGAAAAATAACGAAGGAGCAAGCGAAACCAACTACAAACGCGAACTGAACGAGGCGAACGAGAAATTCAACCTCATCAGCATGACCGCTACTGGAAGTATCCTGAAAATCTATCCTTGCCCGATAGAACACAACCGGATGAGCTGGTTTGCTCCCGTAGACGACTTACCCAAGGGACTTCCCGATGACCAATGGTTGTTCGTCCGCAAAAGCCTGGGATTACTGAGCGAGCAAGTGATGAAGAAAAACGATGAAGCCATTATCGGACTCACGGGTAAAATCCGGAAATACCAGCAAAAGACCGCTGGCTCAGTACTGCCTTCCGATGTCCGTTTCGATGCGGAAAAACTATACAACCGGCTGAACTACACAAAACCTTTGGCGATGGCATGTCTCACCATAGGCGTCCTTTCCTTCGCCTTCTATGCACGACGGATGAGCCGCTCACTACGTGGCAAGACTCGCCTGAATGCCTTCCTGCTTATCGCATTGGGCGTTATTGCCGCCTATCTCTTGGTGCTTGTCAGTCTGAGGGGATTCGTCAGCGGACATCTTCCGCTCTCGAACGGATACGAAACCATGCAGTTCATGGCGTTGTGCGCCACCCTGTTTACCTTCCTCTTCTACCGCAAACAGGAAACCGTCATCGCTTTCGGCTATATGCTATGCGGGCTGGCACTGCTGGTGGCAATGTTGGGCGAAGCCAATCCACCCATCACCCAACTGATGCCTGTACTGGCATCACCTCTATTGAGCATCCATGTAGTGAGCATCATGATAGCCTACTCACTGACCGCATTTGTCATGCTGAACGGCATCATGGCGATTGTCTTACGTTATACCCACAAAGACTACCTCAATGACATCGCCCGTTTGCAAGTCGTCAGCCGGATTATCCTTTATCCGGCAGTGTTCTGCCTGGCACTCGGCATCTTCATCGGTGCCGTATGGGCAAACGTGTCGTGGGGACGTTATTGGGGGTGGGACCCGAAAGAGACTTGGGCGCTCATTACCTTATTTATATATGCGGCAGCCCTTCATCCGGCATCGCTTCCCGCGTTCCGCCGTCCGATGTTCTTCCATTGGTTTGCCGTCATCGCTTTCTTGAGCGTACTGATTACTTATCTGGGCGTCAATTTCATCTTAGGCGGCATACATAGCTATGCTTAAAAAAGAAAGCATCATTTGTTTTTACTTGTCATTCCATTGGGAATGAAAATGGAAGCTGATGCGTGATGCACCGGCTTCCATTTCTTGTTTCTTAACCCGTAAAAGTCTATTCGGAATCCAATCAATACACCTCCACTTTAGCCGCCAGTGCCTTGCACTTGTCGCGCAACGCATCAAGGTCACCGTCTACCTTGTCATAGCAAACCACTACCCCCATGCGGCGGTTCAGTTTCGTAAACGGCTTGCCGAAGATGCGCAGGTATGTATTCGGTTGCGAGCAGACCAGTTCTTCGCCCCGATAGCGTGGAGCTTCCTTGCTGGCTATGGGTGAAAGAATAACGGCACTGGCACCGATATGCTCTTGCGTAATGCCCGGAATAGGCAATCCCAATACGGCATACAAGTGCAACTCGAATTCGTTCAGGTTCTGCGTATTGGCTAAAGTCACCATACCCGTATCATGCGGACGCGGAGACAATTCGGAGAAATACACGCCGTTTTCATGACTCAGGAAAAACTCTACTCCCCAAATACCATAGCCGGTCAATGCTTCGGTTACTTTTGCTGCCATGCGTTGCGCTTCGGCAAGATGTTCGGGAGCAATGTGGGCGGGCTGGAAACTTTCACGGTAGTCCCCGCCTTTCTGTACGTGTCCGATAGGCGGACAGAACAGGGTAGGACCGTTCTTTTGCGTCACCGTAAGCAGGGTGATTTCGCTATCAAACTGAATGAACTCTTCGATAATCAGTTCCTTGATGTCGCCCCGGCTTCCTTCACAACCGTAGTGCCAGGCATGTTCCAGGTCTTCGGGACCTTTTGCCACCGACTGGCCTTTGCCCGATGAAGACATCAACGGCTTGATGACACAAGGGAAACCAATCTTCTCTGCCGCAGCCTTGAGCTCTTCGAATGACTTGGCATAGAAATATTTCGCAGTTTTCAGCCCCAACTCTTTTGCGGCAAGGTCGCGTATCGCCTTGCGGTTCATCGTGAAGTTGACGGCACGCGCGCTGGGCACTACCTGGATGCCTTCTTTCTCCAAATGATACAACCGTTCGGTACGGATGGCTTCGATTTCGGGCACGATAATGTCGGGATGATACTTTTCCACCACACGGTCGAGTGCATCGCCGTCCAGCATATTGAACACTTCACAAGCATCCGCCACCTGCATGGCGGGAGCACCTGCATACGAATCACATGCAATAACGTACTGTCCCAAGCGTTGGGCAGCTATCACAAACTCTTTTCCTAATTCGCCGGAACCCAGCAACAATATTTTCTTCGTCATACGATTAACGTTTTATTGGTCTATGCGTACAAAGATAACACAAATTTGCTTTACGTACACCGATTCCTGTTGTTTTTCGCGGAAAGACAAGTTTCTCCTCAAAAACAGATATGCCGAAGCGAAGAGAGAAAACGCCCCGGCATACCGCAATTATGGAAAACTAAAAAAAGTGTCAGAAACAGTTCCTCAGGCCCAATACATCGAGTCGATGAGGAAAGGCAACTGGAAGAGGAAGAACGTGCCTACCGCCACCGCCAGTATCCACAAAAGAATCAAGGTGATTTTTACCCCCGTTGACATGGGACGCCATACATTGAAGCTTTGAAGAAGCAACTGGAGGAAGCCCCAAATGGGAATGCCTACCACCAGCAATACGCATACCGATAAACCGATGACAGACACCGGAGCCGTGCCGAGCAAGCTCCAGTCGATTTCGGGCAAGGCATAATACAAGACGGCAGGTGCACTTGCTAAAATGCCTGTAGCCGCCATGAGCAAGGCAAATGCCACTACCAGACCTACCAGCAATGCCGGTATACAGCAAATGGCAAGAAGTACCAGCACAAACTTGATGATGAAACCGGCTACCTGCACCAGCCCATCGAAAAACCGGGCAAGCAAAGAACGCGGCGCAGCGGAACGTCCTTTCTCACTTTCACGCTCGAAACCATCAGTTACCGTCTTGCCAATATTCTCCATATTGATAGGCTCGCCCCGCATCTGGAGTTTCTCAGTGGCTGTACGAGCCTGCGGAACGATAATCCACAAAATAATATATGCCAGCATCAACGGGAAAAAGCCACCAAAGCTCAGCAAGATAAAGCCTGCCACCAGCAAGAGGATACGCAAAGGGGTAGTATCCCAACCGAAGTATGCGGCAAGCCCCGAAAGCACACCGCCCAAGATACGGTCGTCGGGATTGCGGAACAAACGTTTAACAGCCCTTTGCGCAGGTTCTTCGGCTTTCTGTTCCGTTTTCTCGTCTTCCTTATCCGCACTCAATTCCTCGGGTTTTCCCATCCGGGCAATCACCGCTTCCACCTGTTCGATGGTGATGACCTGTATCCCCTCGCGGATGTATTCATTGAATAACTCGGATATACGGGTTTCCATATCGCGTACAATCTCGTCGGCTCCCGCTTCCTTACGGAAATGATAACGGAGATTGTTCAAGTAATTATCAAGCAAAACGTATGCGTCCTCGTCTATGTGATAAACGGTTCCGCCTAAATTAACAGTCAGTGTCTTTTTCATAATCGGTCGAGGTTATTAATTTGGTTCGTAAATGATTTACCGTAGCAGAGAGTTCATCCCAGGCCGTCTCCAGCCCTTTCAGGAATTCTTCTCCCTTTTGAGTCAAACTATAATACTTACGGGGCGGCCCTTGGGTCGATTCCACCCATTCATACGCCAGCAAGTCATCGTTCTTCAGGCGTGTAAGCAACGGATAAAGCGTCCCTTCCACTACAATCAGCTTTGCTTCCTTCAGGTTCTGGATGATGTCCGATGCATACGAAGGCGCCCGATGCAACAACAGCAGGATGCAATACTCCAGCATCCCTTTTCGCATTTGAGATTTTACATTGTCTACATTCATGAGTCATTCCTCCTTGTTCCTTTGTATGGCACAAATATATGTATTATATAGATACCTTGCATAACAAGGTACTATTATTTAATCCATATTAACACAAGAAACGATTCTTTGAACACAGAGACACAAAGGCACAGAGCTTTATCCGCAAAATATTTTTCTCTGTGTCTTTGCGTCTCTGTGTTCTTTTTTCCATTTCAAAAGCACATCAATAACGAAAAAGGAATAACTTTGCAGAGAAAAAAACGAAAACACTATGTTTACCATCAGAAAAGCCACTTTAGAAGACATCCCCTTGATTAACAAGCTGGCATGGGAAGCCTTTCCCGCCACCTACAAGGACATCCTGACGCCGGAACAAATCGTCTACATGATGGACTGGATGTACTCGCCCGAAAACCTGCACAAGCAGATGACAGAAGAAGGGCACATTTACTACATAGCCTTCAGAGAAAACGAGGGAGCGGGATACGTCTCTATCCAGCCCGAAGGAGAAGGCCTCTTCCACCTGCAAAAGATTTACGTGCTCCCGCAATACCAGAAACACCATTTGGGAAAACTCCTGTTCGGGCAAGCCGTCCGAGGCATCAAGGAACTGCACCCCGGACCGTGCCGCATGGAACTGAACGTAAACCGCGAGAACCCGGCATTAGGCTTCTACCGGCACATGGGCATGGAAAAAGTGCGCGAAGAAGACACACACATCGGAAACGGCTTCTACATGAACGATTACATCATGGGGCTCAGTATCTGACCGTAATATCCAGGCAAATGGGAAGATGATCGCTATATCCGCCGTGATAACGCATACCCTTATACGTGCGGAACGGCGTATCGCCTCCATATTGCTCGTCTTCTTCCAACAAGAAAGGAAATGCCAAGGGACGGGCTTTACCCGTATCGGTACAAAGAGCAGAAGAGGGGAAAAGCAACGTGCCACTCACTATGAACTGGTCAAGCATCCCCCACTCTCCCCGATACCGATACGTACCGCCCGCTTTCCCGGCCATCAGATTATAGAGTCCGGAAAAAGACACATCCGTATCGGACACTTTTTTTGCGCCCAATACTTCAGAAACTGAACGACTGGAAGGATAATCGTTGAAATCCCCCATAATAATAAGGTAAGGATGTTGGCGAACAGACAACAAAGAGTCAACTGCTTGACGCAAGACATTTGCCGCCAGCAAACGGTGTGGTTCACTCAACCGGACACCCCCCGAACGGGAAGGAAAATGGCAAACGAAAACATCAAGCGTATCGCCCGACACCACACGTCCGCTCACATGCAACAGGTCACGGGTAGGCTTACGCCCAATGACGGAAGAAGGAACGTGAATACATCGTGTGCCGACCAATCGGAACGTAGCGGGCTGATAAAGCAAAGCAACGTCAATGCCCCGCTCATCGGGAGAATCGGTCATCACATACCGGTAAGCGGCATCACGTAAAGGAGAATAACGGGTCAAACCGTCCAGGCAGTATGTATTCTCCACCTCACACAAACCAACTAAATCGGGTACTTGCTCTCCCGATGCCGCCAAAATGACTTTCGCTATCTTCGTCAACTTATCGTGATATTTCTTCCAAGTCCAAGCACGAACCGAAGCGGGAAGAAATTCTTCATCGTGCTTCAACGAATCGTGGCGACAATCAAAAAAGTTCTCCACATTGTAATGCATGACACGGAAAGCTTCCTGTGCAAACATCCGCGATGGAAGAAAGCACACGATAATCCCTGTCAATATATATAAATAACGATTCATACGATAAGCCCAACTACAGGGTAAAGCTTGCCTGGCGCATCCACATGGATGTTGCAGACAAGCAAGCTCTCCCCTACAAATTATTTTCTCTGTGTGGTGATAAATGTACTAAAATCTGTTAAGTCCGATGGTGCAGCTTTTCTAATGGAATGAAAGCCACTAAATTTGCAAGAAAAGCCATATGCTGCTAAGTCAATTTGAAGGTCGTTTTCCGACGGAAGAATCCTGCGTGTCTTATTTTAGAGACATTCGCATCATCCAAGGCGTTTCCTGCCCTAATTGCGGTGTCAAAACTGATAAGTGGCTGCAAGGGAGAAAAGCGTTTCAGTGTACAAAATGCGGTTGCAGCATTCCCTTGACCAAGGGGACGGTAATGGAACACAGCAAGTTGTCCCTTCGTACTTGGTTCTATGCCATGCACCTTATGACGTCCATCAAGCAGGTGCTTTCCGCAAAAGAAGTCCAGCACCAGCTGCGGATAGAACAATACCCTCCCGTGTGGCTTATGATGATGAAGTTGAGGAACATCATGGGAAAGCGGGATTCCATATACCAATTGTCGGATGAAGTGGAGCTCGATGAGGCGTTCTTTCCGATACGGATTCCTGAAGAGGCGCGCGGTGAGAAAATCAAGCGCGGGGCAGGAAGCCAACAGCAAGCCAAGGTACTTGTCATCGTTGAAAGCAAACCTGTTGACACTGTACTGCAGCAATACTTGTGCGAGGCAACAGAGCAATCCATAAGAAAAGCATCCAAATTGGCTAAAAAAGCGGAAAGGCAAAGCATCGGAAAGGTTGTCCATTACATAAAGATGTTTGTGATTGACAATCTGAGTGCTGACACGTTGGACAAAATAGTACGTAAACACATTGACAAGGATACGGTCATCGTTTCAGACGGTTCCTCCTCGCACATAAACTTCGAAGGGTACTTCAAAGGGTATGAACGGCATGTTGAGAGCAATGTGGATTCTGTTGTCAAGACTCATTTGCCTTGGGTGCATGTTGTCATAGGACGCTGCCGAAGTGGCATTGCTGCCATTCATGGTGAGGTTGACAAGCAGTTCTTGCAACTTTACTTGAATGAATTCTGCTGGAAATTCAACAGAAGATTCTTCAAAGATTCATGCGACCCGAAATATGACCTGTTTGATAGGTTGGTTAAGATTGCCGCCATTTACACATCGGACATCAAATGGAGAGACTACTACTTACCGGACGATGAAATCGTTTAAGGTTTGTTAGTACATTTATCACCACACGGAGATTATTTTTACCTACGTAATCTGTGATGAACATCATGCCTTCACCGGCACGTGCGCCAGCACATCCAGCAGATGACGCCAGAACTTATCGACCGTAGGAATCAGCATACGCTCATCGGGCGAGTGTACGCCACGCAAGGTAGGCCCGAACGAAACCATATCGAGCGATGGATACTTCTCGAGGAACAAGCCACACTCCAGCCCGGCATGGATAGCTTTCACCTTCGGCTCTGTCCCGAACAGACGCTTGTAGCTTTCTACCGCAACCCGCAAGATTTCCGAAGACGGATTCGGTTTCCACCCCGGATAACCGTCGCCCGTCTCCACCGTAGCGCCACCCAGCTCGAATGCGGCACCCACCATCTGCGACATGTCCACGCGCGAAGAAAGAATAGAGCTGCGCTGGCTGGTCACCACCTTGATGCATCCTTCCTCTTGTTTAATAGAAGCTAAATTAGAAGAAGTTTCCACGAGCCCAGCAATGTCCTGGCTCATGGCGTACACCCCGTTGTGCACGGCATAAATAGAAAGTAAAAAACGTTTCATCTGCTCTACATCCATTACTTTAAGGCAAGGAGTCTCCGACTCCAATTCCATCCGCAGATTCGGTTCGGTCACAGCATATTCATTCTCTATTTCAGCCAAATAGATATTCAAATCCACCCGCACCGCTTCCTTATCCTTCATCGGCACGGCACATACGGCGTATGCCTCCCGCGGGATGGCATTGTGCAGGTTTCCTCCATCTATCTCGCACAGGCGCAAATCGTATTTCCGCATCAGGCTTGTCAAGTACCGGTTCAGCAATTTGTTGGCGTTCGCACGGTTCTTGTTGATGTCATCGCCCGAATGTCCTCCGGTCAGCCCCTTCACGGCAACACGGAAGAAGAAATAACCCTCAGGAGCGGCGGTCATCGTGCAAGGAAACGTAGCCGTAGTGCCTGCGCCTCCCGCACATCCGATGAACAATTCGCCTTCGTCTTCCGAGTCCAGATTAATGAGAATATCACCTTCCATAAATCCTTCCTTCAAGGCGAAAGCACCGGTCAATCCCGTTTCTTCGTCCACGGTAAACAGACACTGGACAGGGCCATGCCCGATGTCGTCCGAAGCCAATACGGCCAGCTCCGTGGCGATACCGATACCGTTATCGGCACCCAGCGTCGTTCCTTTTGCCCGCAACCATTCCCCATCGACATACGTCTCTATCGGGTCGGTATCGAAATCATGTTGCGTGTCCTTGTTCTTCTCGCACACCATGTCCATGTGCGATTGCAGAATCACGGCTTTCCGGTCCTCCATCCCCGGCGTGGCAGGTTTCGACATCAATACGTTTCCGGCTTCGTCTACCTTGACGGGCAGGTCATGCTGCCGGGCAAACTCCAATAAATACGCCCTGATTTTTTCTTCTTTCTTCGAAGGACGAGGCACCCGGCACACTTCTTCGAAATAGTGGAAGACAAGGGCCGGTTTCAAATCATTTTTTTCCATAATCGACAATTTATATCCTTTTTATCAGTAAAAATAAGTTAAAAACGCAACTTAACGGAGGCTTCACCTGCTTTTTTCCCAAACAAACCTCCCGTTTAGATAACAAAAAGTATATCTTTGCAGCACAAAATTAATGGAAATGCTGAAGACTATCCTGATTACAGTGTTAATAGTTGCTATTTGCATCGCACTATTATCGGTGAAGATACTCTTTAAAAAGAACGGACGGTTCCCGAATACGCACGTAAGCGGAAACAAGGCGTTAAGAGAAAAAGGCATCGGTTGCGTGCAGGCGCAAGACCGAGAGGCAAGGCGTGCCAACCCACATGCCATAGCCGAACGGGAAACAACAGGAAAAGCGCAAACCAACGAAAACAATTAATAACTAAGATACTTAAAAAAAGCATTATGAAAAAAATGAAGTATATCCTGAATGGATTTATGGCATTGGCATTCGCGCTGATGTTCACCCAATGTACAGACCAGAAAGCAGCCGAAAACAACAGTTCACCGGTAATGGCAACCGTATCTGGAAACATGAAGATTGCATACGTGGAAATTGATTCCTTGTTGACCAAATACAAATTCTGGAACGACCTGAACGAACTGATGATCCAGAAGGAAGAAAACATCCGCACCACGCTGAACGAAAAAGCGAAAGACCTGGACAACGACATGCGTGAATTCCAACGCAAACTGGAAAACAATGGTTTCGTGAGTCCGGAGCGTGCCGAACAGGAAAGAGTGCGCATCGTACAGAAACAGCAAAAACTGCAAGAGTTACAAGAAAAACTGACCAACGAACTCCAACTGGAAAACCAAAAGAACAGCCTGCAACTGCGTGACTCTATCAACTCATTCCTGAAGATATATAATAAGGACAAAGGATACAGTCTGATTATCAGCAATACCGGATTCGACAACCTGCTGTATGCCGACCCCACTTTCAACATCACCAACGAAATTGTGGAAGGACTGAACGCACGGTACAACCCGGACAAGAAATAAGAAACCGTTTTTCATACCAAAAAACAGGTAATCCATACACAGATTTACAGCGGGATTTTATTTTTATGAATATCCTCCATTCCCCCGAATAGGGAGTAAGAAGCATTTTAGGGTAAACTCTTGCCCTCAAGTATCCTTGCTTCTAAGACCAAGTATCATTGGATACTTAGCCATTTATCCTTGCTTCTATCGCAGTTGAAGCATAGTTCCGTTCGCAAGGAAGCAATGGGGCAAAATGCGGATATCCAGTTTTATTTTTAACCCATAGCGCAAAAAATCAATCCCAATGTGAATCTGTGTTTTTTTTGTGTCCGTGCGCGGCCGGATAAAAACCCAAATCCATAGAGGCATCCAAATCCTTTTTTGTATCGTAAAACTGATTACGTGTAAAAAATATAAGTTATTTTTTATGAATGTCCGCATTCGGCCAATATATACCCTCTGAGAACGAAGATATACTGCATCGGCGGTTTAATATATACTGCAACTGCCTACGAATATATACTGCATCGGCAAACGAAGTATATCTTCATTTTCAACGTAGCCGGATTGGCAAATTGTGGACATTCATTTTAAGAAGCTGTTTTGAATTTCTCCAAAAATCTGTATAAGGAATATACCTCTTTGAAATCAAGAGAGTTAGAAGATTTATCTCGTTTTAGGGTAATGAGTTAGCAACCGTTCTAATTTCCGTAGTCTGCATCGCTTTGCTTGTTTGAGTAACTCTTACAGACGCAAAAGTACAAAAATTGGATATACTACAATAACATTTTAAGCACAAGATTCGTTATTGCAGGGAAAATTTAGTTTCTTTGTACTATAAAATCCGTCTGCTTATGGAAAAAGAGATTATAGAAACTTACGCATTCAACCCTGAAGATTATTATGATGGGCGTAGAAAGTCGGACGGCAAGACCTTCCGTGATGAGGTAAAAGTATTTGAGCGTGATTTCCATCAGCGACATAGCGGTGACTATGCCTTGAATTTATATGCCAATTCCGCCACCATGCGCTTGCTCGAAAAATCGTGCGGCGCGGCTTCTTTCCTAAGTTACGGCATGGACTTAACCCAAGGAGGTGCTTTCGATGCGGAGCAAGACCCACAAATCAATCACGCCATGGAAGAATATAGTCGGCACATCTTCGTTTATGGTATCGATTCTGCTTATATGGAGAGACCGGATGGAAGTGTCGTTATTGATGAAGAAGCGGGTATCTTCCCATTGACCTTACTAATAGACAATTCTATGCACAATGGGACAGTGCGACTTGCTACACCGACATCGGATGATGAGCAAGAGGAAGAAAATGTCTTGATTGATTCACCTAAATTTGAATATGCGTGATGGAACAAAAAGAAAAACAAAAGTGGCATTTAGTACGCAATAATAACGGAGAATGGATTTGTAGCGATCAGGTGGTGTATCTTGATGATTTCTCTACTATGATATACCATTTGTGGGCTAAAAAACATGGCTTGCCTCTATCACCTCAAACCGATTATGAAGGTGAAACATGGTATTACAGACATGAAGTTGAAGCCATAGAAGCTGTGATGAAAGCAGAGCAGCAAGAAATGAAATCCCGAAAATTGAAAACAACTCCAGTCAAGCGGGAAATCAGCGAAAAAGAAATAAACGATATAACAATGAATATGCTCAAACCTAATGCCAACGGCTGTTTTGATGCCTTAGATGAAGAATGCCGCTTGTGGCAAGAATTAGAAAATAATCCTCCCCAATGTTGGAAGAACATTTTGGAAGACAAGGCACTTTATGTGGAAATCCGTAAAGACAACTACGTCAATGTTTATTATTATGGTGGTAATGTAGCCTTACTTCGTTGGACAGGTGGGAAGATTACGGCTGAAACACATCGGAAGTATTTAGGGAAACCCGATGAAACTGACCTATATCAAGATTGTACGGAAATACTTCACAGTAAGGAGGGTTTAGACCTCATCAAAGAAAATATCCGTGAAGAATACCATAAGCTTTCCAAAAGAGAAAAGACGGATGAGCAAAATAGAGTATATACATCTAATGAGAAGTGGGTTCAAGGAGAACTGAAATTACGTTTTCCAAAACGCTACATTGATTCGGAATTCGCCTATCGGATTGGGAAAAACAATCTTATCCGATTTGACTTGGTGGAGCTGAAAGGAAATGAATTGAGGTTCATCGAGATAAAGCTAATCACTGATTCCCGTTTGAGAAGCAATGACAAGAAACCTGAAATCATTAATCAGATGACGAAATACAGCCATTTCATCCGTGAACATACGGAAGTATTGAAGGATTATTATACCAAGTTGTTACGGATTAAGAAACGGATTGGTTTATGGAATGGAGAGACCGAAATAGAACACATAGCTCTAAAGCCTATATTATTGATTGTAAATACTTACAAAGGCATACTTTCTAAAGGAAGGGAAAATCGCAAAAACTCCATAGAGGAGCTGAAAGAGAATACAATGTTTGAAACCATTATCGTAAGTTATCCGGACTTATGCAGATAACCATTCATCGTGCCACGCAAATAGGCGGACAGATTACCCGCATATCGACAGCCCACGCAAGCATCATCATTGATTTAGGGCATAATTTGCCCAATCGTGCAGAAGATGAAGATGTCTATGACAACGACCGTGCGATAGCTAGAATCACGGAAGGCTGTTCCGCCATATTGTACACGCATTATCATGGCGACCACATCGGATTATTTCATCACGTTCCGGACAGTGTTCCTCAATATATCGGCGAAGTGGCCAAGCAAGTAATTTGTAGGAAATACAAACAATTATGTTTCTTGCCAAACGAATCAGACCAATGCAAGTATCAACGTGCCTTAAAGACTGCTTCTAGAATGCACACGTTTCACGAAAAACAGCCATTGCGTTTCGGGGACATCTTGGTCACTCCTTATTTCGTTAGCCATTCTGCCTATGATGCCTATATGTTTCTGATAGAAGCGGAGGGGAAGCGCATCCTCCATACGGGCGATTTCCGTGGACATGGCTATCTGAGCAAAGGGTTGCTTCCTACAATTCAAAAGTATATCGGTCAAGTAGATTTGTTAATCATAGAGGGAACCATGCTTGCCCGAAAGGATGAAACCATTCTGACCGAAACAGCATTGTCGCAAAAAGCCACCGAACTAATGAAGAAGCATAAGTATGTGTTTGTTCATTGTTCGTCGACAGACATGGAACGGTTGGCAAGTTTCAAGAATGCCACCCGGAACATGTTTCCCCAACGTCCTTTATTGGCGGATGATTACCAAAAGGACATTCTTGACATCTTCTCTGCAACGGCAGGAGAAAAGCGATCTTCGATGGGAAGAAGCTCTTCGTGCTTCAAATTCGGTACCATATACACTTATAGAGATTGGAACATTAAATTGAAAGAATGGATGGCAGAAAATGGCTTCACGATGTTTGTACGGGCAAGTGATAAATTCCACATACTCTTAGATCGGATTCTTCCGATACTGCCCATAGAAGAGAAACCATTACTCATCTATTCCATGTGGGAGGGCTACATCAACCGTGATGATACAAGGAATGAAGAATATATAAAGTTGCAAGAACGCTTCACGGATGTGATACAACTTCATACCAGCGGACATGCAACAATAGACGCATTACGCAACGTCTGCATATCAACCAATCCCCGATTCGCTATTCTCCCCATTCACAGGGATAAAGAAACTAATTTCTCTTCTATTGACATACCTCCTCTACTGCAAGAGAGAATCGTAACTACAAGTCGTAAGTTGAATAACGATTTAGACATCGAATTTATTTGAGCGTAGAGCTGATTAGTTTTGGTCTGCCCAAAACACAAACTTGCTACCATAGAAAAACAGAGGTTCGACTTTAGAGTAACCCAGCCCTTTGAATGCTCCAAAGGACAACCTGCTGCTTCCAACAGAAGTAAACGGGGTGTCCAGAGGGGTGTAACCCCGTTGGCTCATTAGGGTGTTTTTAGCATGAGCGAAGCGGTGCGTGAAGAAAACGCCCTAATGAGCTATGGCTTTTTGTTCCCCAAAAGCCTGCGGCGGTGTCGGTGGTGATGTCAGCGGACATTGGTTGCCTTTTTCGTTTCGCCAGCGATGAGGGCTTTCCCTTGTCGGTCGGCAGGACGGAAGTCCGTCCGACCAGCCGGCGGATAGCGGCGTTCACCTCTGTTGCTTCCCCGGCGGACTTGTTGAGGGGTAAAAAAGCGTTGAACTGTTGAATTGTACACATAACAGATTGATATATTGCAAAATACATTCTAAACAATCTCTAAACAAAAGCGTACCGCCCAACAAACGGATGCGAAAAGAAAAGGCAAGGTTGATGGTGTGTACCGTTGCTTCTTCTTTTCATCAGCCGTTGTGTGTTGTTGACGGTTTGTTGAGGTTGCATATTCTTATATACCAATACTTTATTACCCTTATTCAACAATTCAACAGAATATCAAAGATTTTCCAGCAGCCCTTTCGTGACGGTGTAATACCTGCCCACGCTTCTTCGGGTCTGGTAACGGTCATTGCCGCCGTATTGGTAGGCGGTATAGGTAAGACCATTGGGCGCGGGTGTGAGCTTCCAGCACTCCTGTACCACTTTCCGTACCTGCGACTTCTCTACCTTGACTTGTGAACAGACCAGCAAGGGAATGATGTCGTTCAAGCAGAAAGACACCGTTTCCACCTTCATCTTCGCCATGATGTCAAGCAGCAGTTCCGCCATTTCTATCTCCAACCGATTACGGTTGCTGCGGATTATCTTCCGTAAGGCTTCCGTTTCCAGCAACTTCGGATTGAACCACATACGGCTTTCCTTTTCGGTGGATAGCTGCCTGTGTTGCAGGAAATGGAGGAAAGCAGGTATCTCCGCTTTCAGTTTTTGCAGGAAGTCGGTATCGTCACTCCGTAGCGGCATAATCTTCCGTACCCAATAGCGTGTCTCACCAGCATCTATAATGACGGGCAGGTGCTCGTTGTTGGAGCAAAGCACGAACTTGG
>ULRH01012006.1_pt1 | contig 17946 bp, 12 predicted proteins | sample 1955271 | NCBI WGS metagenome assembly ULRH01 (sample SAMEA4835677, study PRJEB28245) | human gut metagenome | biome: gut microbiome; material: fecal sample | place: Denmark | collected 2008 | reverse complement strand
TTCTCTTTGGCGTGATTTTTTTATCTCATGGAAATTTCATATTGTTTGCTTGGTTAGGGTTGATTATTCACAGATTACTTCCACTTCGTCAATGCAAAGTTCGCTTCCTATGGCACCACGGAAGTAGGCTCCTTCGATGCTGGAAGAAAAGACGATTGCCAGTTTGTATTTGCCGTTCGCCAGACCTTCAAGGTCTATTGTCTTGCCGTTTTGCGGCTTGAATGGAAAGTCGAAGTAAGTCCATTCGTCAGTTTCTTTCATGTTGTCGATACGTGCCATGAGGGCGATGTTTTCGTTGATGGGACCTACTAAAGGAAGTGCGTCGCCTGCCACGGTATAGTCGCTGGTAAGAGCTTCGTAGAGCAGGGCATAGATGTCTCCCATATCGCTTTTTCCTTCTACCACATTCTTGTTTTCATCGGTAAAGACTTCTCCCTTTTTGTATTTATACCATCCGGTAAGGCGTACGGGCATTTTTGTGAAAGGAAAGCCGAAACGTGTGGCTCCAAGCGGATCCATGACAGCATTTTGTACATTGAACGAGCCGATGAATAAGTTTCCGGCTGCAATGGGCATTCCGATGGGTTCACCGAAGGAGCCGGTGTCGCTGGTAGTCAGGCGGACACTTTTGCCGCTATATCCGATAGGGGATTGTACGGTAGGGTATTCGGTTTCGTTCAGTGCCATGCCACTTAATTCGTATCCGGGGTTTCCACTGGCCCATTGCATGATGCCCGACTCATTGGTCAGGTAGAAGATGTGGAAGGGGGTTGTTGCCCGGAGGTTCTCGAACGAATAGTGGGTCGGAAGTTCCATTTTGTTGATGCGGACTACGTATGTCGCTTGGGTATTTCCGTCTTCCGACGTTACGGTAAAACGCCGCAAGGTACGTTGGCTAAAGTCGTAATAAGGAGGCTGGTCGCCTGCTTCCTGTTCGTCGGCTTGGATGGTTGCCCCGTCGGCGAGGGTAAAGTTCAGCTCTTGCCGGGATACGTCCGTACCGTCAAGCACATAAATTTCAATTTCTTTATGTGTGGCATCAATATTTGCCAGCTGTATATTCGCTCCGGTGCAACCATCGATGGCAGCTTCTACATTAGGTACCTCGTCTTGGATGCAAGAAGTGGCAAGAAGGGACAGGATAATGCCTGCCGCACATGTTCTGAAGTTCATAGTTGTCCTTTTTAAGTATTTGGTTACAAAGGTAATAAAAATACCCAAAGGAACGGGCCTGCGGTGCGTAAAAATGAAACGCAATGGAGAAAAAAGAAAAATCCGGTTCTCCGCAAAGAGAACCGGATTCAGATTTGTTATGTCGGATGTGTATGAGAATTATACGATACCTTGAGCCATCATGGCATTTGCCACTTTCATGAATCCGGCAACGTTGGCACCCTTCACATAGTTGATATAACCGTCGGGCTCTGTTCCGTATTTCACGCAAGCTTCGTGGATGTTCTTCATGATGCTCTTCAGCTTTTCGTCCACTTCTTCCTGGCTCCAGCTCAGCTTGATAGAGTTCTGGGTCATTTCCAGGCCAGAAACGGATACACCGCCGGCGTTGGCTGCTTTACCCGGAGCGTACAGGATTTTAGCTTCCTGGAATACGCGGATAGCTTCGGGGGTAGAAGGCATGTTGGCACCTTCGGATACAGCGAATACACCGTTTGCAATCAGAGCGCGTGCATCATCGCCATTGATTTCATTCTGGGTTGCAGAAGGAAGGGCGATGTCTGCCTTTTCATTCCAAGGACGTGCGCCTGCTACGTATTTGCAGCCGTATTTTTCTGCATATTCACGGATACGTCCGCGGTAGAGGTTCTTCAATTCCATGATGTAGTCCAGTTTCTCACGGTCGATGCCGTCCGGATCGTAGATATAACCGTCTGAGTCGGACATGGTAACTACTTTCGCACCCAACTGAATCAGTTTTTCTACTGTATATTGTGCTACGTTTCCTGCACCTGATACCAGACAGGTCTTGCCTTTGATATCGATGTTGCGGGTCTTCAGCATTTCGAGCAGGAAGTAGATGTTTCCGTAACCTGTAGCTTCGGGACGGATCAATGAACCACCGAATTCGCGTCCTTTACCGGTTAATACACCGCTGAATTCACGGGTCAGTTTCTTATACATACCGAACATATAGCCTACTTCACGTCCGCCTACACCGATATCGCCGGCAGGAACATCGGTTTCAGGACCGATGTGACGCCACAATTCCAGCATGAACGCTTGGCAGAAACGCATTACTTCTGCATTCGACTTGCCACGCGGAGAGAAGTCGGAACCACCTTTACCGCCACCCATCGGGAGTGTAGTCAATGAGTTCTTGAATGTCTGTTCGAAAGCCAAGAACTTCAAGATACCGAGGTTTACAGAGCTGTGGAAACGGATACCGCCTTTGTACGGGCCGATGGCGTTGTTGTGTTGCACACGGTATCCCATGTTGGTCTGGATGTTGCCTTTATCGTCCATCCAAGTTACGCGGAACTGGTAAACACGGTCTGGAATGCACAGGCGTTCAATCAGGTTTACTTTATCGAATTCGGGATGCTTGTTGTATTCTTCTTCGATAGTTCCTAACACTTCTTCTACTGCCTGATGGTATTCAGGTTCATTCGGAAATCTTCTTTTCAGATCTTCCAGTACTTTAGCTGCATTCATTCTTCTTTAGGATTATTGGTTATTAATACTCTTCTTGTTGTTTGATGTGGCAAAAGTATAGATTCTTTTTTATTTATGCAACAATTTAGTAATGAAAATAAAGAAAAAATGTCAAAAAGCTGTTTTTGTTTCGTTTTTGTGTGGAAATGACTACTTCAGTCACTTCTTTTTTAACGCTTTGACAATGGGGATGAACACGAGTGCGCCCGAAATGAGTATCGTCAGGATAAGCATTCCGTCAATTTGTGGGCTGGAAGTAAGAACAATGAAGCAAAGTGCCGTCCAAAACAAGGCAAGCACGACACATTGGGTAGGGGTAAGAGGTTTACGCATGATGGTTGGGTTGTAAAAGAAAGGTTGATATAAGAAACGCAGATTAACGCAGATTCGCGCAGCACGTTTAGAAGCTGTTTTGAATTTCTCCAAAAAGTTTTTCTTGGCTTGATGTATCCGTTTTCGTGTGTGCTTTGGGCGATTTTTTGGCCCTTTTCGCTCCTGTTCTTCGTCAGATAGCCCGCTATCTTCCTCATCACAGAAGCGAAAATGCCTCAAAAACTCATCCCAAATCATCGCACGATAAATTCAAAACAGCTTCTTAGGTTTGTCTGCGTTTATCTTGCGCTAATCTGCGTTTTTAGAAAGCAAGCATAAGCTCTTTATTCTTGGTTATGCAGCTTCTTCGCAACAATGGCATCGATGCAGGCGATGGCGGTGATGTTCACGATGTCACGCACAGAGCTTTCGATGTCGGTGAAGTGGATGGGTTTGTTCAGTCCCATTTGAATCGGGCCGATTACTTCCGTTTCGCTCATGCTTTGGATAAGCTGGTAAGTAGCGTTGGCAGAGTTCAAGTTCGGGAATACCAGTGTATTGACTTCTTTGCCTTTCAAGCGGGTGAACGGGTATTTTTCGTCACGCAATTCGTTGTTGAGGGCAAATCTTGCCTGCATTTCTCCGTCGATAGCCAGGTCGGGGAATTCTTGCTGCATGTAGGCTAAGGCTTCGTGTACTTTGGCCGGGCTTCCTTCCTGGTCGGAACCGAAGTTGGAGTAAGCAAGCATTGCCATTACCGGTTCTTGGTTGAAGAAACGTACTGCCTTGGCGGACAATTTGGCAATGTCAATCAGGGTTTCCGTGTCGGGATGGTGGTTGATCAGCGTATCGGCAATGAAGTAAGTGCCTTTCTTGGAGTTCAAGATATGCATGGTGCCGAAGTGTTTGTATCCCGGCTGGATGCCGATAACTTCTTTTGCTACTTTGATGGTGTTGGTATATTTGGTATACAGGCCAGTAACGAAAGCGTCTGCTTCACCAGTTTCTACCATCATCATGCCGAAGTAGTTGCGTTCAAACATCTTGTCGTTTGCCTCTTGGTAATTTGCTCCTTCACGGGCACGTTTCTCGCTCAGGATGCGCGCATAGCGTTCGCGGCGTTCTGCTTCACGGTCATGGCGCAGGTTGACGATTTCGATGCCTTCCAGGCTTAAATCCAGTTCTTTGGCCAGTTTTTCGATACGTTCTTCGTTGCCCAACAGAATCGGGTGGCAGATGCCTTCGGCTTTGGCTTCTACTGCGGCTTTCAGCATATTGGGGTGGATGCCTTCTGCGAATACCACACGTTGCGGGTCTTGGCGTGCGGTTTCGTACAGCTGGCGGGTCAGTTTGTTTTCTTGTCCCATCAATTCACGCAAATGGTTCTTATAGCCTTCCCAGTCTGTGATGTGCTTGCGTGCTACTCCCGAATCCATAGCAGCTTTGGCTACAGCCATAGATACTTCGGTAATCAAGCGTGGGTCTACGGGTTTCGGAATGAAATAATCCGGGCCGAATGTGAGGTTGTTTACGTGGTATGCGTTGTTTACTACATCGGGTACCGGTTTCTTTGCCAGTCCGGCAATGGCGCGTACGGCTGCCAGCTTCATTTCTTCGTTGATGGCAGTAGCACGGGTGTCCAATGCCCCACGGAAAATATATGGGAAACCGATTACATTGTTGATTTGGTTCGGGTAATCAGAACGACCGGTCGACATCAATACATCGGGACGTGATGCCATGGCATCTTCGTATGAGATTTCCGGAGTCGGGTTGGCGAGGGCGAATACAATCGGGTGGTCAGCCATGCTGCGGACCATGTCTTGTGTCAAGACGTTTCCTTTTGACAAACCTAAGAATACGTCGGCACCTTTGATGGCTTCTGCCAAGGTGTGTACATCCGTACGGTCTGTAGCGAAGAATTTTTTCTGTTCATTCAGGTCGGTACGTTGTTTGGTGATTACGCCTTTGCTGTCCAGCATAAGTATGTTTTCCAGACGTGCACCCAATGAAATGTAAAGTTTGGTGCAAGATACAGCAGATGCTCCTGCTCCGTTTACGACGATTTTCACGTCTTCAATCTTCTTTCCTGCTACTTCGAGTGCGTTCAGCAGGCCTGCGCTTGAGATGATGGCTGTGCCATGCTGGTCATCGTGCATGACCGGAATGTCCAGTTCTTCTTTCAAGCGTTGTTCGATTTTGAAACATTCGGGAGCTTTGATGTCTTCCAGATTGATACCTCCGAAAGTTGGTGCGATGGCTTTTACAGCTTCGATGAACTTGTCGGGGTCTTTTTCGTTTACCTCAATGTCGAATACGTCAATACCTGCGTAAATCTTAAACAACAATCCTTTACCTTCCATCACCGGTTTGCCGCTCATGGCGCCGATGTCTCCTAATCCTAAAACGGCGGTTCCGTTCGAGATAACCGCTACCAAGTTTCCTTTGTCTGTATAGTCGTATGCAGTGTCGGGGTTCTTTTGGATTTCCAGACATGGCTCCGCTACACCGGGCGAATAAGCTAAAGACAAATCACGTTGGGTTTGATAGGGTTTGGTCGGAACGACCTCAATTTTACCTGGTTTGCCTTGCGAATGGTAGAGCAAGGCGGCTTCTTTTGTTATTTTCACCATCTTCTTATAGATTTATCGTTAATGTGCTGTGCAAATGTAGGAATAAAATAACAAATAGAAGAGATTTCAATCTAAAAAACTTTAAATTGTTGAATTTGCTTTTTTGATTGGTCGATGAGATTTGTCATTTGGTCGGAATATTAGGACTAAATGTAATAACTTCTTTGTTTTATGGTTATTCTTAGTTAAACACCTATTTTAGATAAATGGTTTTTTCCTATCTTTGCACTACTAAAACGAGTGTGTTTAAATCCGTTTTCATTAGGTAATAAATAATTTGAGGAAACATTAATAGTTATATTTTATGAATATGAACATGAGAAAAGAAAGTTTTTCTTCCAGCCGGATAGCTCTTATGGCATTGGGCATATCGGTATTGACTGCATGTGGCGGTCAAAGCGGTAAAATGGGTGACGATGAGTTCACGGTAAAGGAAATTACCGCGACTTCCAGTAACCAGGTGACGAAGTATCCGGCGACTATCAAAGGTTTGCAGGATATTGAAATCCGTCCGCAAGTATCAGGGTTTATCGTGAAGTTGTGCGTAGACGAGGGTGCTACCGTACGTAAGGGACAGGCGTTGTTCCAAATCGACCCGACCCAATACCAAGCGGCATTCGACCAGGCTAAAGCAGGAGTGGAGTCGGCTAAGGCAAACTTGCAGACTTTGACCGAAACAGAAGTCAACAAGAAAATGTTGCATGAACAAAAGATTATCAGTGATTTTGAATACCAGACAGCTGTTAACAACCTGTTGACGGCGAAAGCTAATTTGGCTCAGGCTGAGGCTTCTTATACGGCTGCCAAACAGAACTTAGGATTTTGTACGGTGACCAGTCCTTCGGACGGTGTTATCGGTACCTTCCCTTACCGTATAGGTGCACTGGTAAGCCCGTCGGTAGCAGATCCTTTGACTACGGTTTCTCAAATTGGAGACATGTATGTGTATTTCTCGTTGACAGAAAAAGAACTGCTGAACCTGACCCGGGCAGGAGGCACACTGAAAGAGCAATTGGAGAAGATGCCGGAAGTGCAACTGGAGTTAGCTGACGGAAGCGTCTATGCGGAAAAAGGTAAGATTGATGCGGTGAGCGGTGTCATCGATCAGGAAACCGGTTCGGTAAGCATGCGTGCCATTTTCCCCAACAAGCAGAATGTCTTGCGAAGCGGAGGTATGGCGAACATTATCTTCCCTTATACAATGGAAGACGTATTGTTGGTTCCGCAATCGGCTACCGTAGATATTCAAGACAAGAAGTTCGTTTACGTATTGCAGCCGGACAGCACCGTGAAATATACGGAAATCCAGATTTCGAACCTGAATGACGGTAAGAACTACATCGTACTTGACGGTCTGAAGTCGGGTGACAAGATTGCGGTAGAAGGTGTAACCCGTTTGAACGACGGTATGAAGATTACTCCGATTACGCAGGCACAGAAAGAAGCCAAATACCAACAGGCTTTGAAAGACCAGCGTGAAGGAAATATCGCTTCGGCATTTAATTGATTAATTGGATTAACGTGAGTCGTTATATAATTAAGGTATATATAGATAAGGTATACATAAATGAGACTAGATAAATTTATTAACCGTCCGGTATTATCAACCGTAATCTCAATCTTGTTGGTAATCTTGGGTATCATCGGACTTGCCACACTGCCTATTACCCAATATCCGGACATCGCGCCTCCTACTGTATCGGTGAGTGCGACTTATACGGGTGCCAATGCGCAAGCCGTATTGAACTCTGTGATTTCTCCGTTGGAGGACCAGATAAACGGTGTGGAAAACATGATGTACATGCAGTCTACCGCTACCAACAACGGTTCGGCACGTATCACGGTGTATTTTAATCAAGGTACCGACCCGGATATGGCGCAGGTCAATGTACAGAACCGTGTGACTCAGGCACAAGGTCTGTTGCCTGCTGAAGTAACACAGGTGGGTGTGACGACCATGAAGCGTCAGACTTCTATGTTGATGATCTTCTCTGTTTATGATAAGGAAGACAAATACAACATCGAGTTCCTCGAAAACTATGCAAGTATCAACTTGATTCCGGAAATCAAGCGTGTAAGTGGTGTGGGTGATGCCAATGTGATGGGTACCGACTATTCTATGCGTATTTGGTTGAAACCGGATGTGATGGCACAATATAAGCTGGTGCCAAGTGATATTACCGGTGTATTGGCAGAACAGAACGTGGAAGCGGCTCCGGGACAGTTCGGTGAACGTGGTAACCAGTCGTTCCAATATACCATCCGTTATAAAGGACGTTTGTCGAGCGAAACAGAATTCGGCGATATTGTCATCAAGTCTTTGCCGAACGGTGAATTGCTTCGCTTGAAAGATGTAGCCGAAATGGAATTGGGCCGTTTGACTTACAACTTCAACAATACGGTAAACGGTCACAAGGCTGTATCTTGTATCATCTATCAGATGGCAGGAACCAATGCGACGGAAACCATTGCAAACCTGGAAAAAGTGCTTGCCGAATATGAAAAGAATCTTCCCGAAGGTTTGGGTATTAACATTGCGCAGAGTGCCAACGACTTCTTGTTCGCTTCTATTCATGAGGTTGTCAAGACGTTGATTGAAGCATTTATTCTGGTGTTTATCGTGGTATATATCTTCTTGCAGGATATGCGTTCTACGTTGATTCCGGCGATTGCCATTCCGGTAGCTTTGATTGCCACCTTCTTTGCCTTGAAGATTATCGGCTTCAGTATCAACTTGCTGACCTTGTCGGCTATGGTGCTTGCGATTGCGATAGTCGTCGACGATGCCATAGTCGTCGTCGAGGGTGTCCACGCCAAGTTGGACCAGGGATATAAGTCAACGCGTGAGGCATCTATCGATGCCATGAGCGAATTGGGCAGTGCCATCGTTTCCATTACGTTGGTGATGATGTCTGTGTTCATTCCGGTAAGTTTCATGAGTGGTACGGCAGGTACCTTCTACCAGCAGTTCGGTCTGACCATGGCGATTTCTATCGGTTTCTCGGCTCTGAACGCCTTGACGCTTTCTCCGGCATTGTGTGCCTTGTTCTTGAAACCGCATAATTCGGAAGCTACGTTGAAAGAACGTATGGGTACGGCTTATAAGGAGTCTCGTAAGATTCTCGTGGTACGGTATACAGACGCTCTCGGTAAGTGGATGAACCCGAAGATTGTCATTCTCTTTACGGTTGTTGCCATTCTGGGTATGATTTTCGGCTTGTTCAGTTTCGAAGAACATCCGGTGCTCTGTATCGTGATGATTATTATCAGTGTCTTGGCTTTTGCCGGTATGACTACCGACAAGTTCAAGAACTCGTTCAACAAGTCGTATAATTCGTTGCTGGCAAAATACAAGAAACGTGTCGTATTCTTTATCCACAAACGTTGGCTGTCAATGGGTATGGTTGCCGGAGCGATTGTGCTTTTGGTCGTATTCATGAGCATTACACCTACCGGTATGGTGCCGAATGAAGATACGGGTACCATTATGGGTTCTGTGACTTTGCCTCCCGGCACTTCTCAGGAACGTGCGCGTGAAGTATTGGCACAGGTAGACAGCCTGATTGCTGCCGAACCTGCCGTTCAGTCACGTACGGTGATTTCCGGTTTCAGCTTTATCGGTAGCGGTCAGGGACCTTCTTACGGTTCTATCATCATCAAGCTGAAAGACTGGGAAGAACGGAGTACGCAGCAGAGTTCAGATATTGTGGTCGCTACGTTGTTCATGCGTTCACAGAAACTCTTCAAGGATGCGCAGGTATTGTTCTTTGCGCCCTCGATGATTCCGGGTTATTCTATTTCAACCGATATCGAGTTGAACATGCAGGATAAGACCGGTGGTAGTCTGGACCACTTCTTCCAGGTGGTAAACGACTATATTGCCGCTTTGCAGGAGCGTCCGGAAATCAATTCGGCTTCTACCAACTTTAACCCGAGCTTCCCGCAATATCAGTTGGATATTGATGCGGCAGCTTGTAAGAAAGCAGGTATCAGCCCGAGCGACATCTTGACAACCATGCAAGGTTACTTTGGTGGTATCTATGCATCTAACTTCAACAGCTTCGGTAAGATGTACCGTGTGATGATTCAAGCAGAACCCGATGCTACAAAGAACTTGGAGTCGTTGAACGGAATCAAGGTGCGTGGCAGTGACGGCGAAATGGCTCCGATTTCACAGTTCGTATCCATGAAGAAAATCTATGGTCCGGACGTTATCAGCCGTTTCAACCTGTATACTTCTATTCAGGTGATGGTTTCTCCGGCAGCCGGTTATTCTTCGGGTCAGGCATTGCAAGCGATTGCTGAAGTAGCAAACGATAACTTGCCTGCCGGTTTCGGTTACGAATTGGGAGGTATGGCGCGTGAAGAGGCACAGACCACCAATACGACAGGAATTATCTTCGTGCTCTGTCTGGTATTCGTTTACCTGTTGCTGAGTGCGCAGTACGAAAGTTACCTGTTGCCGTTGGCGGTATTGTTGTCAATACCTTGCGGTCTGTTGGGTAGCTTCCTGTTTGTCAACGGATTCTCGGCATTGGGCAGCATCCCGGCGTTGAAGATGGTATTAGGTACGATGTCGAACGATATTTATATGCAGATTGCATTGATTATGTTGATGGGTCTGTTGGCAAAGAACGCCATCTTGATTGTAGAGTTCGCGCTCGACTGTCGTAAGCAGGGTATGAGTATCTCTTGGGCGGCTGTCTTAGGAGCTTCTGCCCGTCTGCGACCGATTTTGATGACCTCTTTGGCGATGATTATCGGTTTGCTTCCGTTGATGTTCGCCTTTGGTGTAGGTGCCCACGGTAACCGTACATTGGGTGCTTCTGCTATCGGTGGTATGTTAATCGGTATGATTTTCCAGATTTTCATTGTTCCGATTTTGTTCGTTGTCTTCCAGTGGTTGCAAGAAAAGGTTAAACCGATGGAATGGGATAGCTTGGACGAAAGCGAAGTGGAATCTGAAATTGAACAGTATACTCCTACTAAACGATAAGATGATAATGAAGAAACAAATAATAGGAATTGTGTGCGTAGCTGCTATGATGAGCAGCTGCCACATTTATAAATCGTATGACCGTCCGGAAACGATAGATGCTTCGGGCATCTACCGTGACCCGGTTTCGCCTACGGATACGTTGGCAACAACCGATACGACAAATATGGGAAACCTGCCTTGGCAAGAAGTTTTCCGCGATGCCAAGCTGCAGGCGCTTATTGAAGAGGGATTGGCGAACAATGTGGATTTGCAGGCTGCCGCCCTTCGGGTGGAAGAAGCGAAAGTCATGCTGACTGCTGCCAAGTTGTCTTATCTCCCTTCCATCAATCTGGCTCCTCAAGGTACTGCAACCAGCATGGATGGAGGAAATTATGTAAAGGCTTATACGCTGCCGGTTGCAGCCAGTTGGGAACTTGATTTCTTCGGTAAGATTCTGAATACGAAACGCGGGCAGAAGGTGGCTTATCTTCAGAGCCAATATTCTGAACAAGCTACACGTTCGCAAATCATTTGCGGCATTGCGAATACGTATTATTCTTTGTTGATGCTCGACCGTCAGGTAGAGATTACAAGCCAGACTGTAGACATCTATAAGGAAAACGTACGCACGATGGAAGCGATGAAGATTGCCGGAATGACTACCGAGGCAGCTGTAGCCCAGATGCGTGCCGCTTACCATCAGGTACAGGCTTCGTTGCTGGACTTGCAGCGTCAGGTGCGTGAAACTGAGAACTCGCTTTGCGTGCTGTTGGCAAAGACTCCTCAACCGATTGACCGCAATACTTTGGATGAGCAGGTGATGCCGGAAGATTTGACGGTAGGCGTTCCTTTGCAATTGTTGGAAAACCGTCCCGATGTAAAGATTGCCGAGATGACTTTGGCAAGTGCATATTATACAACCAATCAGGCGCGTGCTGCGTTTTATCCGGGATTGAACATTACGGCTACGGCAGGTTGGACGAACGGGTCGAACATTTCGGTTGCCAATCCGGCTGAGTTCATGTTTCAGGCATTGGCTTCATTGGCACAACCTATCTTTAACAATGGCAAATTAGTGGCTAACTTAAAGGTTTCGAAAGCTGAAGAAGAGATTGCACGTATGAATTACCAGCAGACCATTCTGGAAGCCGGAGAGGAAGTCAGCAATGCCTTGCGTCTCTATGATACACAGGACAAGAAGCTGGAACACGACCGTCAGCAGGTAGACCAGTTGGACAAGGCGGTTACTTATACCAAAGCATTGTTCCAAAGTGGTGATGCCACATACCTGGAAATCCTGACGGCACAGCAGAACCTGCTGAGCGCTCAATTGACCGAAGTTTCGGACAATATGCAGCGCATACAGGCAGTCGTTTCTTTGTATAGTGCATTGGGCGGAGGTAGGTAAATGATTTTGTGTCTGAACGATAAAAAATATTAAGATGAATAAACCCGTCATTGATGAAGCGAGCGAATCAATGACGGGTTTTTTGCTACCGCATGGAAAGTAAGCACATTTTTTTTGCAAAAATTGTTTGCTATATAATAAAATTCCGTAACTTTATACACGAAGAGCAGGAAGATTGTTTAAATGTCATATTTTTTGGTATAAATGAGAGACGTTTTTCGCTATATCCTTTGGTAACCACTCTTTGGTTTGGGATATGTATATTGAACTAACATTAAAAACAGAATAACTATGATTAGCCCTTTAGCTTATGTTGACCCTTCTGCAAAGATTGGCAACAATGTGACAGTACATCCGTTCGCTTATATCGACAAGAATGTGGAGATAGGCGATGACAATGAAATTATGCCCTACGCCAGCTTGATGAGCGGAACGCGTATGGGAAACGGAAACAAAGTTTATCAGGGAGCGGTAGTTGCGGCTGTTCCGCAGGATTTTGCTTATAAAGGTGAAGACACCATTGCACGTGTCGGCAACAACAACGTGATTCGTGAAAATGCGGTTATTATCCGTGGTACACATGCAGACCATGAGACTTCTATCGGTGACGGAAACTTCATCATGACAGGTGCCCGTTTGTCACATGATGTGACGGTAGGCAACAAGTGTATCATCGGCAATGGTTCGCAAGTGTCAGGCTGCTGTACCATTTTCGACTATTCGATTCTGACATCGAATGTCCTGATGCAGGGTAATACCCGTTTGGGCAGTTTCTCGGTTGTACAAGGCGGATGCCGTTTCGTGCGTGATATCCCTCCTTATATCGTGGCGGCTCATGAACCGATTGAGTTCTACAGCATCAATACCATTGTATTGGAACGTTTCGGTTTCTCAGACACGTTGATTAAGCACATTGCGCAGGCATACCGTATTTTGTACAAAGCGAATACTTCACAACACGATGCGTTGATTCGTATCCGTGAGCAGATACCACACAGTAAGGAAATCGATACCATCATTCAGTTCGTAGAATCGTCCAAGTTGGGCATTATCCACTAAGCCGGTTCTATATTGGAATACAGTGTCACGGAGATACAGAGCTTTTCACGAGAAGATGAAAAAGGCTTTGTGTCTCCGTGTTTTTCTGTAGATGGCTTGATTGAACAAATTTCTGTTTTGTTCTATTCGGTTATCTATTGAAAATCTGTTATCTTTGCGCCGTTTTTTAGTGAGAAGAACGATGAAAAATAAAGTAACAGCCACCTTTGTCTTTGCTTTGTTGGTGACGGGTGGTTTATTGGCCATGTATTTTCTTCCTGCGATTCAAATCGATGGATATACGTTGCGTAAGGTTGATTTGTTGTCGGATTTGCGTCCGGAACCGATAGAAGAAGTGTGTTCCGACTCTGATTCGTTGGCATTTTTTCCGGTTGTTAAGCCGGTCTTTGTCGATACTTGCAAGACGGGGATGACCTGTATTGAAGACTATGCTGACTCTACGATGCGCGGAATGTCTCATTTTTATGATGCATTGGCTCAATGTGCCACTTTGAATCGTCCGGTACGCATTGCTTATTTTGGCGATTCCTTTATCGAAGGAGATATTCTGACCAGCGATTTACGTGCGATGTTTCAGTCTCGTTTCGGCGGATGCGGTGTCGGTTATGTGCCGATTACTTCCCGTGTGGCTGGGTTCCGTCCTACGGTACGGCATGAATTTTCCGGTTGGAAATCCCATTCTGTGACCGACTCGGTGGGTTTTAACCGCCGGTTGCAGGATTTGTCTAATCATTATTATTTTCCTTCTGCCGGGGCGTGGGTTACGTTAAAAGGACAGCGTACCTACGCTTCTCATTTAGAGTCGTGTGACGCTTCTTCACTTTACTTTGTGGCTTCCGATTCAGTTTGGCTGTCTGCTGTGACCAATCAAAAAGATACGGTTTCGTATGCGTTTTCAGGCGACAGCACTTTACAGGTGGCTACAGTCAGAGGTGCTATCCGGAATGTAACTTGGACAGTAGAGAAGTTCGATTCTACCGTGGTAGGTTATGGGGTGACCATGGATGGGAATAGTGGAGTGGTTGTGGATAATTTCAGTACACGTGGAAGCAGCGGACAACAGCTGGGAGGAGTGCCGATGCGGATATTACGTGCATACAACCGGTTGCGTACATACGACTTGATTGTCTTGCAATATGGGCTGAACGTAGCATCGGAAGGCATAACGAATTACCGCTATTACACTTCCGATATGGTGAAGGTAATCAACCGTTTGAAAGAGGCATTCCCGCAAGCTTCCTTCTTGCTGGTCAGCATCGGAGACCGTGAGTCGAAGGATGAGACAGGCGAGTTGCGTACGATGCCGGGTGTCAAGAACCTGGTGCGCTATCAGCAGGCACTGGCTGCCGAGACGCATATCGCTTTTTGGAATCTTTACGAAGCGATGGGGGGAGAAGGCAGCATCGTGAAAATGGTGGAAAGCAAGCCTCAGATGGCAAACTACGATTATACCCATATTAATTTCAGAGGAGGGAAACACTTGGCTGAATTGTTATTTGAGACATTGATGTACGGCAAAGAACAGCATGAGAAACGGAAAGCTTATGAAAATGAATAGGTTACGATACGCTTTAGCATTGCTCTTTCTGGTGGGACAATGGGTATACGCGCAAGATACTATACCCGTCCAGCCCATGCCGGACAGGCATTCGGAGCCGATATATTCCAGTGAAGAGATGACCCGGCTTATGGAATTCATTGCCGTAGACAGTCCGATGCCGGATAAGTTCTTGCAGACTGAAGATAATGTTCTGACAGACCCGACGGCTTCTTTAGCGCCTTTCTTTGCAAAGTTAAAACGGTTGGACCGTCCGGTACGCATTGTGCATATCGGCGATTCGCATGTACGTGGACACGTCTTTCCGTATGTGATGCGCCGTTGTCTGGAAGATGATTTCGGAATGAGGGCAGTAGAAGACCTTCCGGTGTCTTATCAGACTTCGGGATTGGCGGTGGAAACAGGCAGGGAAGGAGTGGTGTATCATATCTTGGGGGTAAATGGAGCTACTTGCGCTTCGTATTCCACGCCCGAACGTTTGCAAAAGGTGGCAGACTTGCATCCCGATTTGGTAATCGTGTCATTTGGAACAAACGAGGCGCACGGGAGGCGTTATTCTGCTTCCGAACATACAGAAGCCATGAGAACCATGCTGGCTGTATTGAAACAGCAATGTCCCGGTGCGGCTTTTTTATGGACAACTCCGCCCGGTGCTTACGTTAGGAACGGACGGCGCGGACCGCGTGTCATCAATCCGCGGACACCTTCGGTGGTAAGTACCGAATTGCGTTTCGCACGCGAGAACGGGCTTGCCGTTTGGGACTTATACGATATTGTGGGAGGAAAGGAGCGTGCCTGCCTGAACTGGAATGCGGCACATTTCTATCAGCGCGACAAGATTCATTTTACGAGAGAAGGATATATAGTACAAGGTTTATTGCTTCACGAAGCATTCATAAAGGCTTACAACGATTATGTGGCAACTGGATTGGAGTAAACTGGCAGAGGTCCTGACTTATGACCCCAGCCAGCCGATGATATTCAACAGCGGACTGTTTCTGTTTCTTTTTTTAGGGTTCAGCCTGGTTTATGCGCTGTTGCAGAAAAAGACGACGGCACGCCTGCTGTTCGTCACGGCATTTTCGTATTATTTCTATTACAAAAGCAGCGGCATTTATTTTTTCCTGTTGGGAATTGTGACGGTGAGCGACTTCCTGCTTGCCCGGCAGATGGCGCATACGGTCGCTCATTGGAAAAGGAAGTTTCTGGTAGTTGTCAGCCTGTGCATTAACCTGGGCTTGTTGTGTTACTTCAAATACACCAACTTCTTTTACGAAATGCTATGCCCTTTGTGGAACGGAAGTTTTGAACCGCTCGACATCTTCCTGCCGGTAGGCATTTCCTTCTTTACCTTCCAGTCGCTCAGCTACACCCTCGATGTGTATAGGGGCGACCTGAAACCACTTTCCAGCCTGCTCGATTATGCTTTTTATGTATCGTTCTTTCCCCAGCTGGTGGCGGGTCCTATTGTGCGTGCACGCGACTTTGTGCCTCAGATACGCCAGCCGCTCAAGGTTACCAACGAGATGTTCGGGCAGGGTATCTTCTTTATCGTGAGCGGGCTGTTCAAGAAGGCGGTCATATCCGATTACATCAGCATCAATTTCGTGGAGCGCATCTTCGATAATCCCGGTTTGTATTCGGGGTTGGAAAACCTGTTCGGGGTATATGGCTATGCGCTGCAGATTTATTGCGACTTTTCGGGGTACAGCGATATGGCAATCGGGCTTGCCCTGCTGCTGGGCTTCCGTTTCCCCATCAACTTCAATTCGCCATACAAGTCGGACAGCGTGACCGATTTCTGGCATCGCTGGCACATATCCCTTTCTACGTGGCTCCGCGATTATCTGTACATTTCGATGGGAGGGAACCGCAAGGGGAAGGTCCGCACGTACGTCAACTTGATTGTAACGATGCTTTTGGGAGGCTTGTGGCACGGAGCTTCTTGGAATTTCATCGTGTGGGGAGGGCTTCATGGAGCAGCGTTGGCGGTGCATAAGTTCTTGCGCAGCCTGTTGCACCGTCCCAAGACCTATCGCAGTACGGGGATTCGGCGTTTCTTTGCGGTGGTGATTACCTTCCATTTCGTCTGCTTCTGCTGGATATTCTTCCGCAACACCACGTTCGAAGGTTCGCAGACGATGATCCGCCAAATCTTTACTTCGTTCCATCCCGAATTGTTCGTGCAGTTGATTACGGGTTATTGGAAAGTTTTTGCGCTGATGGCGTTGGGTTACGTGCTTCATTGGTTGCCCGATAGCTGGCAGGATGCGTGCAGCCGGGGCGTGGTCCGCCTTCCGCTGGTAGGGCAGGCGTTGCTGGTCATTGTGTTGATATTTATCGTGATTCAGGTAAAGAGCAGCGACATCCAGCCTTTCATTTACTTCCAGTTCTAAGGGAAACGTCTTTCACCGTAGAGGCTTTATGGTCAAACAGAAATGAAATGCGAAAAGCCGGTGATTCTTTATATTGAACGCAAAGGCGCAAAGGCGCGAAAGGATAATTTGGAGAAGGTAAAAGGTTGCGAAGCCCAATGCCGGCCTTTGTACTCTTGGCTCTCTCAAAGATAAAAACTCAGCGCTTCTGCGTCTTTGCGTTCCATTCCTTTTAATAGGTTGATATTGTGAAGGGATATTGCTGCATGGCCCGATGCATATAGCTTCTCCCCTCAGTCCTTATAGCCAGGACTGCAGTCCTGATAGGCTGGGACTGGAGTACTGACTGCAGAGGACAGCAGTCCTGACTATACAGGACTGGCAGGACAATAGGGTGTGTTGGTTTTCGCAGTTGAATGCGTCTGTCGTTTATTCCGTATCTTTCTTCAGCTTCTTTTCGACGGTGAACTCGTATTGCCCTTGGTACCAGCTTCCGTGCCCTTCTTCGACGAGTGTAGCTTCCATATCAGCGATGTTTGTACTGTCTGGTTGGAATAGCCCTCCATTCGCTTCTCCGTCGATGTCATCGAAGTAAACTTTCTGCTTGCCGATACCTCCGGTAGTGTTCATTTCGTTGGCAAATTCCCCTTGCTTGTCGGTATAGACCGTATCATCCATATACGGATTGGGCGTGTTGTCCCACGCATTCCGGATAATGACCCGAATGTTTTCGATGGGATTTCCGGCATCATCGGTCACGGTGCCTTTTACCCGATAGTCTACGGAAGGGCTTCCGTATTCTAATGGGTAAACATCATCTGTCGTCTCGTTGTCGCAAGATGTGAACCCTAAAGAAATCAGTGCGCCCGACAGGAGGCGCGTCATCCATTTGTTTGTTTTCATATACGTTTTGATTTATTAATAGTCCGTTAAAAATTCACCATATCGGCTAAGCG
>ULRH01036182.1_pt1 | contig 17990 bp, 12 predicted proteins | sample 1955271 | NCBI WGS metagenome assembly ULRH01 (sample SAMEA4835677, study PRJEB28245) | human gut metagenome | biome: gut microbiome; material: fecal sample | place: Denmark | collected 2008 | reverse complement strand
CAAAATATTTCGTCCGTGGCGTATCTTTCTGCTTAAATTGTTTGGTGCTAAGGTGGAATGGGATGCGGAAGTATATGCTTCTGTCCGGATTTGGAAACCATGGAACCTGCAGATTTTCAAAACTGACGTATGATATAAATTCTGACTTATTATTTATGGAAATGCAAAAGGTACAACTAGCCACATTTACCACAGGATCGTTTGATAAGGGAGCAGGCTTTGTCAAGCAAGTGCTTTGGTATATGATTAATGCCCTTATCGTCCGTGCTTCTTGGAATCCCAATATGAAAATCAAAATTTGTTTGTTGAGATTGTTTGGGGCGCAGATAGGTAAGGGGTTGGTCTTGAAGAATAATGTGACTATCAAGTTCCCATGGAAACTGGTAGTAGGCGATAATGTCTGGATAGGGGAAAATGTGTGGATTGATAATTTGGATAAAGTGGTGATAGGCAGCGATGTCTGCATTTCGCAAGGCGCATTGTTGCTGACGGGGAATCATGACTATACTTTACCCACTTTTGATTACCGGAATGCACCTATTTATATAGAAGATGGTGCTTGGATTGGAGCAAAGTCTGTAGTATGTCCAGGCGTAATGGTATGCACTCATGCTATTTTAACCGTAGGGTCGGTGGCGACCAAAGATATGGAGTCGTATGGTATATATCAAGGAAATCCTGCTGTGAAGATAAGGGAACGGATTGTAAAGCAGTAGCAAATGCTTAGAAGCTGTTTTGAATTTCTCCAAAAAGTTTTTCTTGGCTTGATGTATCTGTTTTCGTGTGTGCTTTGGGCGATTTTTTGGTCCTTTTCGCTCCTGTTCTTCGTCAGATAGCCCGCTATCTTCCTCATCACAGAAGCGAAAATGCCTCAAAAACTCATCCCAAATCATCGCACGATAAATTCAAAACAGCTTCTTAATAGAAAAAATATCATTACTCTGGATTTGTAATCATGAATATTCTTTAAGATTTTAACTGGTTAAATTCTTAAAGAAATGCACGTCATTTTAGACTATTCTTAACTTGTAGGTTACAACTTTGTTTATTATGGCATATTAATTTGAATTCTGCAATAATTGGGTAAAATGCAGACATTCAAATTACTTATTAGACATTGTGGTTCTCACATTTTTTTTCAACTGTTATTTCATGGTGAAAATTTCTATTATCACTTCTTGTTTTAATCGGGAAGCGACTATCGGGCAGACAATCGAAAGCGTATTGTCTCAGGATTATGCGGATATTGAGTACATCATTGTAGACGGTGCCAGCAGGGACAGGTCGCTGGAGATAATCAATTCGTATCAGGATTGTAGGATTGCCAAAGTGATTTCGGAGCCGGATACGGGTATGTATGAAGGCATCAATAAAGGTATCAAGGCTGCTACAGGCGATGTGATAGGGTTGTTACACTCGGACGATTTTCTGTTTGACAACCACGTTATTTCGAAAATAGCCGGAAGGTTTGAAGATACGGGGGCTGACTTGGTGTATGGCGACGGACTTTTTGTAGATGCAGCGGATACAGACCGTGTGATACGAAACTGGATAAGTGGGCGTTATCATGGCTGGAAAGTCAGGATGGGGTGGCTGCCGCTGCATCCTACGGTATATGTACGCAAGTATGTGATGGAACGGCTGGGGCTGTATGATGAGAGTTATAAGATTGCTTCTGACTCGGAACTGCTGGTGAGATACCTGTATAAGACGAAGTTGCACGTGGAGTATCTGAACCGGTATATCCTGAAGATGCGTATGGGGGGACTTTCGACCGATGCGGCACGCAGGATACAGATGTGGAAAGAAGACGTGAGGCTGTATAAAGAGCATGGTTTTTGGGGGGTACCTGAAAAGTTGATGAAGATGGGCTGGAAGATACCCCAGTTTGTTGAAGCGAAACTGAAACGGAGTTTTACCAATGACTGACCTGAGAGAGGCTTTTTGTTTTTTCTTACGCAGGGGATTGGGGGACATGCCGCAAACGAGAGAGCCGGAGCTTGTCCTGACGCGTGAGGAATGGAAACTATTGTTCCGTATGGCTTCTGTGCAGGCAGTATCGGGGGTTTTTATAGACGGGGTGGCATCTGTGTCTTTACGTCCCGACCGTGACTTGTGGGAGCAATGGATTGCCCACTTGTTTTACCTGGAACAGATAAACGAGCGTATTGCCAGCAGGGGAGAAGAATGGGTAGGAAGGCTTGCTGAGGCAGGCATTCGGGCACAGGTGTTCAAAGGTTCTTCGGTGGCAGCATGGTATCCGTATCCGTTGCACCGGAGCTTTGGAGATATCGACCTGGTAGTAGAAGAGGGTTGGCAAAAACTGGAAGAATGGCTGCATGGGCAAGGCGTTCCGTTTCGGAATGAATGGGGCGACGTGGTGGTGCATGAAGAGGGATTGACTACTGTGGAGTTTCATCCGCATTGGGAATATCTTTATAATCCGGTGATGAATGTCCGGCTTCAGGACTGGCTGAAAGAAGGGAGCAGTAACGAGCTTTATCTGGTTTGTCTGATTGTACACTTGCGGCGGCATTTCCTGACGTATGGGATTGGTTTGAAGCAGGTGTGCGATGTGACGATGATGTTGCGTCGTGCGCATTTGAATCAGTCTAAGCTGGCATATATGTTGGAGCGGTTACGTTTGAAGAGGTTCTGCAGGGTTTTGTTCGGATTTATAGATACTTATTTGGGAGGGGCGGAGAGTTATCCTTTTGTTCCTCTGTTCAGCGATAAAGATTTTGCCTTGATGCGTGAGGTGATATTCCATGAAGGATATTTACTGAAACAGGCTCAAGCGGAAAAGGGAGCGAAAGAGCGTTTTCCACTTGTCCGGATAGGCAGGCATGCCTGGTTCTGGATGAGGCGGAGCCTGCGGCTGGGCGGCATGATGCCCGATGAGGCGTGTTGGTTCTTGCTGCATCAGGTGATGCGAAGGGTAGGCTTTTAGTTGGCGAGTTGACAAGGTTTCTGAGCCTTGCTCCCTTGTTGTCTTGTTAACTTGATCCCTAAGAATAAGAATTATCAACCATTTAATATTTAAGTAAAATGAAAAAACTTGTAATGGGATTCGGGATGTTGCTGTTGGCTATCAGCAGTAGCATCCATGCACAGACTGTGGTAAGCGATACGCTGGTCAGTGAAGAGGTGGTGCAGCCTCAACCTACTGATGATGAATATCGCATTGTGACTAACCGGTTTTGGGATAACTGGTTCATCTTGGGAGACTTTGGAGGTCATGCCTATGCGGGCGACTATGGAAGTGTAGGTGACTTTAACGGATTGCTTTCTCCGGATTTCAATGTCGGTATCGGTAAATGGTTTACACCTGGAATCGGTGCGAAAATCCAGTTCGGACTGTCCAATTCGAAAGGGTATAGCAAAGAGGAAACGTATTTTACCTATGGTGATCCGATGACAGCATCGGATGGTTCGCTTTACTGGAAATCGAAAAACAAGTGGTGGGACTTGAACATCAATGCGATGTTTAACTTGTCCCGTCTTATCAAAGGATACGAGGGTAAGGAGTCGGACCGGCTGATGAACCAGTTTATCGCTTCGGTAGGTATCGGTGCCTTGCATCACCGTGACATTGATGCGCAACGCAATGAATGGAGCGGTCATTTCGAATTGCAGTACAGCCGTTTCTTCAACAAGAAGAAAAACATTTCGCTGGATGTAAAGGCGCATGCTATTCTGTTCCAGACCAACTTCGACGGCATAACCCTGAAGGCAAATGGAGAAAATAGCAAGTGGTGGGATTCGAATATCGGTCTGAGTGTCGGCGTGACTTATTATTTCAAGAAACGCCATTGGGACAGATGTGTACCGTGCCAAAGTCCGGTATATATCAACAATACATATATGCCGGCACCGGTGGTACAGGAATGCCCCGAATACAAGACACTGGAATTTTATGTATTCTTCCCGAACAACTATTCGGGACGCGACGATGCGCCTATCGTAGCAGATGCTCCGGTAAATGCTATCGATTATCTGGCATCGGGTATCTTTACACAGAAAGGATTCAAGAATGCAGAAGCTGTAGACCGGCTGTTGGCATCAGGTGGTTCGCTGGTTTCTTTGGCTACGGTGGATATAGCTACCGAAAAGGCAAACCTGTGTAAACCGGCAGAAGGGGTAGCCCGTGGATACGAAATGTCTTCCGAGCCGATTTCATTACCGATGGATGCTGGCAGTATGCGTGCATTCGAAGAGAAGATGGATTACTATTATGCACCGATTTACGAAGGTGGAAAGACTTGGTATTATCGTGTAGATAAGGAAACTACCACACAGAGTCTGTTGTCGGATGACAATTACCGTGAAAGTACTTCTTACGGCCTGAATACTCACCGTGGTCTGGATATGGTGAAGAAAAACATGAAGACCAGTGCCGATGCTTCTTTGTATAGCTTTGCTGATGTCTATGCGGCTATTGAAGGTAATGGTGGATACGTGGCACAGGCTGCAGATGAGGCTACAGTGAAGGAACTGAATGATATCTTGCAGAAAGGCCGTATCCTGTATGTGCAGGCAGAAGGGCTGGCTACCAGTCAGGATAATTATGTCGGCGAAAATGCCGAGAATATCGGACTGGAACGTAATAAGACGTTGGCATATAATCGTGCATATACGGTTATCAAATGGTTGAGAGGTAACGCAATGTTTAAGAATGTATCAAACAATGATTTCTCTATCAATGCGTTGACCGACCCGATTGTTACGGTAAATGATAAGAGTACGCAAGGGCTGAACGCAAAACTGAACCGCTGCGTAAAAGTACGGATTCATTGCGTGATTGATAAATAAGTGACAAGGTGACGAGGTGGTGAAGTGACAAGGTCCTGAATCGTTTGGTTAAAGTTTTTTTTAAGCCTTGTCACCTCGCCAACTTGTCACCTTGTTGTCTTCAAAAACGATTATGGCATCCATCCATCAGAAATATCAGGAAGCTATTCGGCTGTATGCCGAGACCGACTTGTCTACGGTGCAGATAGCCAAAGCATGTAATGTGGAAGTAGCTGGCTTCCGGGCTTATCTGGGCAGGCATCATAGGGATTTATTGCTGAAGCGTTATGGCATGGAAGGCATGGAATGTTCGGTAAAGCTTCGTCCGAAACGTGGGCAACGGCCGGAAGCTCATCTTAAATATAAGGAAGCGGTAGAAGCCTGTGATAACCTGTCGTATATCAGGTTGAGTATTTCGGAAATAGCCCGTATGTTTGGTGTTACTGCTACGGGACTGGGCAATTTTCTGCGCCTGCATTATCCGGATGTGCTGGAACGGAGGGAAAAGGCAAAGTTACGGCTGGGAATAGCAGATAATGCCTGTCGTGGTGTGCGGCGCCAATGTGCGGAAGTCTATACGCGGGCGGTAGAGATGTATAAGACTACGGATATGACGATATCCGAAGTGGCAGAGTTTTGTGGTGTATCCATAGGCGGACTGAGCCAGCATCTGCGCTTTTATCATAAAGAGGTGATAGAAAAACGTTTTTCCGAACGTGAGCGGGCGAAGAAAGGTAAGAAAAAAATCGGACACATATCCGGTAACGGCCGGAAACACGTTCCTGATCCGGAAACAGTGGAAAGGTATCGGGAAGCTTTGGAACTGTACCGGAACACGAATCTCATTGTAAAGGATATTGTGCAGCGGACGGGAGTTCCGTTGGAAGGCTTCCGTTATTACCTGCGTACATGGCACCGGGATTTGATGTTGGAACGGAGGGGAATGTCGGCTGCGGGAAAAGACCGGGATGATATTGATTTGAGTATTACCAAACGTTACCTGAAATCGACTTCCGCCAAATATGCCGATGCCATTGACAGTTTGAAAGCCAATCCCAGACAGGTAGCCAAGGTGGCCGCGGAGTTCGGGTTGCATCCGGACACGTTTCGGATGTATCTGAAAGAACATGAGCCGGAACTGTCGAAGAGGTTAGGGATGATGAAGGCTGCAAACGGGAAAACAGTATCCCGGCAGGCTGCCGAGAAATATGCGGAAGCCGTGCGCCTGTATGAAACGACAGGTGAGGAACTGAAGTCGATAGCCAAACGGTTGGGATTGGTATATAATAGTTTGGGAGGATATGTGAGACGTAATTGCCCGGAAGCCAAACAGCGGCATGAAGCGATTGTGGCAAAGAAAAAGACAGACTGATGAAGAAATATTTTGCAAATGAGGTACTGTTTCGGGAAGTGGCAGCCTTGTTGAAGGAAGGACGTCAAGTGACGATTCCGGTGCGAGGACAAAGCATGCGTCCTTTTCTGGCTGATGGCAGAGACAGTGTAACCTTGGTAAGTTGTACACCCGACGAATTGACGCCGGGTGTTGTTGTTTTAGTACGTGAGGATAAAAATGGATACATCGTCTTGCATCGTATCATAGCCAGACAGGCAGACCGTTTGGTATTGCAAGGGGATGGGAATGCCGGAAGTGCTGAGTATGCTTACGTGAAAGATGTATTGGGCATGGCTGTCGTTTTTATCCGGAAAGGGAGAAGTTATCCGGCATCGGGCAGGGTATGGCGGATGTATTCGTCAGGCTGGAGGATATGGATGAAGGTGAAAAATGCTGTACATGGTGTCCGTGGCGGGCTGGCATACCTGAAACGGGTTTCTTGTGGTTTCCGGAAGAAGATTGTGGGATATTGTCTGCTTGGATTATTATCGGTAAGTCTTTCGCTGGGTTTTATCGGAGTGTCGAAGTGGGTGATTGACGCAGCTACCGGAACAATGGAAGGCAGTTGGGGGGTAGGCATTGCGCTGCTGGCTGGGTTGGTTGTGCTGCAGTTGGTGTGCGATGGTATAGACAATTGGATGAGTGTCGGTATGCAGGTAGGGGTGGGAAACAGGTTGAGGCACCGCTTGTTCGCACGGTTGCTGCAAAGCCAGTGGAACGCCATGGAGCAGTTTCATACGGGCGATGTCATGAACCGGATAGAAAAGGATGTCTCATCGGTTGTAGGCATGCTTACGGTTTCGTTGCCTTCGTTTGTGGTAACAGGGATGCAACTGCTGGCTGCCTTTGTCTTTTTCTGTTTTTTAGATGCGCGGCTGCCTTGGGTGGTAGTGGGCGTTTTTCCGTTGTTTTTGTGGATAGGAAGGTTTTATCTGAAGCGTATGTACCGTTATACCAGCAAAATAAGGAAGAGTGACAGCCGGATTCAGTCGATTATCCAGGAAAGCCTGCAACTGCGTTCGGTAATCAAGGCATTGGAACAGAACGACCGTTACATCGGGAAGCTGGACAGGCAGCAGAAAACGTTGCAGGCACGGCTGATGCAACGCACTCGTTTTTCCATCTTGACACGCACCTGTGTATCGGCGGCGTTTGCTGTGGGGTATCTGATTGCTTTTGTATGGGGAACTGTACATTTGCACCAGGGATTGATAACCTTTGGCACCATGGCGGCTTTCTTGCAGCTGGTAGGGAAGGTGCAACGTCCTATTCTTGATATGGCACGTATGTTGCCTTCTTGGGTAGAGGTATTTGCTTCTATCGACCGCCTGCGTGAACTGGAAGCATTGCCGCAGGAGCGTGAAGCTGCCCAGGTGCTTTCCCCGACAACACCGGACGTGGTGGTCGATAAAATAGATTTCGGATATGATAAAGGAGAAGCATTGGTCTTCCGACAGTTTTCTTATTGCTTTCAGGCTGGAAGCCGGGTAGCAGTGATGGGAGAGACCGGAAGGGGAAAGACTACATTGGTACGTCTGCTGTTGGCTTTTGCTGTGCCGCAGTCGGGCAATATCCGTTTGTGCACAACTGATTGGGAAGTGGAAGTCTCGGCTGAAACCCGCTGTAATTTTACTTATGTTCCTCAGGGGAATACGTTGTTTAGCGGGACTATACGTGACAATCTGCTGATGGGTAATCCTGAAGCTACGGAAGAGGATATGGTCCGTGCCTTGCATACAGCGGTGGCTGGATTTGTATTTGACTTGCCTTCGGGTATGGACACACTTGTAGGCGAACAGGGAAGTGGGCTGAGTGAAGGGCAGGCACAGCGCATTGCTATTGCCCGTGCTCTGCTGCGTCCTGCTTTTATTTTGCTTTTCGATGAAGCAACCTCGGCTTTGGATGCGGATACCGAACTAAGGTTGCTGGAGAATCTGAAGAAGCATTGCGCAGGGAAGACCTTTATTTTCGTCACGCATCACACTGCGGTAGCAGAGCGGTGTGATGCGGTGTTGCGGCTTGATGTTTGAGCCTTTATTTATACTTTGCGCGGTATGGATTTGTGCATTTTCCTGTATATTGTGTTATGCGGATAAGTAACTTAAAAAATGATTATCTGCGGAAATCCGCGTTAATCTGTGTTTCCAAACTTACAAACTTATTCCGATTACGCCGAGTTCCTCCAGTTGTTTGAGTAGTTCTTCCACATCGGCAAGGGCTGCCTCGTAGTCCACGTTGTATTCTTCGGTGAGATGTTGTGCCAGTTCTTCGGAAGTGGCACCGTTTTTTTGTTGCAGTTTGCTGACGAGGCTGGTAGCTGTATCGTTCAGTATCAGCATCTTCGAGAAGTTCACTTGTTCGCCGCAGCCTATCAGTACATTTTCGCCGGCGATGTTGCGTATCAGGAAGTCTTTCTTTAAGGTTGCTTTTATCATAAAGGTGGTGTTTTTATGCTGATAATGCCGGACAGTTTAAGCCGCCCGGCATAATTTATTTTATCAGCGAAATTAAAAAGAATTAATTGCAGATTACTTTGATGGGTTTAATGTCAATCTTTTGGAAAGTTGAGGAAGAAGAGCGAGTTGAATAAGTTCCTCCTTTTCCCGTTACAATAGGTATCAAGTCATGAACATCAAATGCCAATATTATGTGATGGATAGTATTGATATTCATTGTCAAGTTCTTAGGGTAGATTTTAGTATAAAATTCTTTTCCATTATATTGGATACACATATAGATACGGAATTGGTATTTCTCGTATTCCTCCTCGTTGTTCAATGATGTTTTGAAAAGCGGAGATAATAGAGTATATGTTGTATTGTATCCGTATCCTGTATAGGTTATATTAGTAATTGTTTGGTCAACTTTTTCGAATGGGACATACTTTTGATTATTGGAAGCATAATAACCAAAACCTTCACTATTATTCTTTAAAATATCATAATATTGGGCAAAATTAGGACCAAAATAAATTTTGATGTTGAAATCTTCGGGATTTACGTCTTCACCTAATGCGTTGAATGCGTTGTGCCATTCATCTAAGTCTATTATATGGTTTTCGTTTTCAGCTACATTTGCATCTGTAAACAGAATGTGGATCTTGAATCCCGTAACGTGTCTGGTTAAATCAATGTATTGTGTGTCCCCTGTCATCAGCCCGAGTAAGCCATCTCCGGTGTACAATCCACTTCTTAATATTTCTCGGCTTTTGATCTCTTTGATCTCTTCTTCTTCTTCTTTTTTTTCTGGTTGTTTGATGATTGTGGTGATATCATCTATCGGTGGTTGGTTTGTAAAAGTTTCGGTCTTCCATTTTTGATCCTTCATTGTAGAGAAATAAATTTGCTCGTTTGCGTTTATGGTCATGGATTGGGGGGTGCCTGTTTTATCTTCAGTACTAATAGTATATGTACTATCATCGTTCTTGGTGACTTGAATCTTAAAGCATTTGTCTTCTCCACAATCTTTTCTCATTGGAATATATAGGGCTTCACCAATTTCCTCGTTGCCATCTGCATTGACATGATGTAGATAAATATACTCTTGTTCATATGTGGAAGTAAATATTCCATTTTCTACGTCAATGCCTCGCGAATAATTTGTAGAGCCACTTTCTGAATTTACTATGATGTCGGCAGAATAGGTGCCGGGTTTTATCGTTGATATATTTGTATCTTCGTCATCTTGGCAAGACATCATTCCCATGCATATTGCCAACATGCCCATTATAAATGTCGGTTTCATTGTTTTCATGTGTGTTTTTAGTTATTTATTGTTCCATGTATTTTTCCACTCAAGGCTTCCTGGTCTGAAGCTTTCTACGTGCGTACTGCTTGATGTTCCGTTTTGCTCAATTCTGATGCATAAATTGCTGGCGCATATTACATCATTGTACGTCAATTCCATTACTTTCATTGTTGGTTTAGTATATTCCTTTTTCATCGCTTTATAAATTTGTTTTTTTACTGGGCAAAAGTAAAGATTATCTTGTATCGATGGTAAAAGCAGGGGTAACGGTTCGTCACGAAGAGGTGATAAAAAGTCACATGTCCTGATTCTTAGATACGTCTGTCTCTCCAACAGGTTTTAACCGATGTCTTTTCGTGCTATCAATAGTGCCTGTACGATGATTCGCAAAGCCAGGCAGACGAGAAAGCCTATCCATAAGGCATGATTCTGGAGCGAGTCATGCAAGGTATAATAAATAAGGAAGAAGCTTGACATTGCTTTACGGGTGGAAACGGCTTCTTGCCTGACATATTTGCGCAGAGGGACGGTAATACCGAAGCCACAGCAGGTATGCTATAAAGAGTCCGGCGTATTGGGCCAATATATACCCTCTGGGAACGAAGATATACTGCATCGGCGGTTTAATATATACTGCAACTGCCTACGAATATATACTGCATCGGCAAACGAAGTATATCTTCATTTTCAACGTAGCCGGATTGGCAAGTTGCGGACATGCATTTTGGGCAATGAAGGTTCCAAGTGTTACTCCTGTCCCTTTCATATTGCGGGCAAACACGAAAAACAGGCTGGCGGCAATGTTTACCACGTTTTGTGCGATTTTTTGGTCCTTTTCGCTCCTGTTCTTCGTCAGATAGCCCGCTATCTTCCTCATCACAGAAGCGAAAATGCCTCAAAAACTCATCCCAAATCATCGCACGATAAATTCAAAACAGCTTCTTATATGCTCAAAAGAATTTTTCGCAAGTCTGGCCTGAAACCGGACAGAACTTTTGATAGACTTCGAAGAGATAGGGACGCTATATAGGCAATAAAAAGTCAAGTGTTAATCAGATTTAACATGTATCAAACGGACTTTTTCGTTCAAATTGTCTATTTTTGCAACCGAAAAGGAATAAGTGAGTATCCTTACTTTTCCTAAGTGTTTGTTTAATTATTTGATTTACAACAAAATCGGGCTGAAAAAGAGGCTTTATTCGTAATGGGTAAGTCGCGGGTTCGAGTCCCGCTTTCGGCTCAAGGATTCACAGATGTGGGTCTTTTTTTATATCTGATATATAAAAGGAAAAATCAATGTGTAGTTTATATTTCGACATAAAGACATACACTCATATTAAGAGATACCTGAACTTACCGCTTCGGTAATTCAGGTATTTTTTTTATATTTACGGCAAGGCTAAACGAAAACGAATGATATGGAACCACTTAAACATGAATGCGGGGTAGCAATGATACGGTTGCTCAAACCGTTGGAATATTACCAGGAAAAGTACGGGACATGGATGTATGGCCTGAACAAGCTCTATCTGCTGATGGAGAAGCAGCATAACCGCGGCCAGGAAGGCGCGGGACTGGCTTGCGTAAAGCTCCAGGCAGACCCTGGAGAGGAATACATGTTCCGCGAGCGGGCATTGGGCTCGGGAGCGATTACCGAGATATTCGGTACGGTGCATAGCCAGTTCAAGGACTTGACGCCGGAACAGTTTGCTGATGCGGAGTATGCAAAGAAATGCCTTCCCTTTGCGGGCGAATTGTATATGGGGCATTTGCGTTATTCCACCACAGGGCGGAGCGGCATTTCGTATGTGCATCCTTTCTTGCGCCGCAATAACTGGCGGGCGAAGAATCTTGCTTTGTGCGGGAACTTTAACCTGACGAATGTGGATGAAATATTTGCCGATATCACTGCTGCCGGACAACATCCGCGCAAGTATGCTGATACGTACATCATGTTGGAGCAAGTAGGCCACAGGCTTGACCGGGAGGTGGAACGGCTCTTTAACGAATGCAGGGCGGAAGGATTGGAAGGAATGGACATCACTCATGCCATTGAAGACCGCATCGACCTGACCAATGTGTTGAAAACATCCAGCCCCAAGTGGGACGGAGGTTATGTAATCTGTGGCTTGACAGGAAGCGGCGAGTGCTTTGCCGTGCGCGACCCGTGGGGAATCCGTCCCGGATTCTGGTACATGGATGAGGAAATCATGGTACTCGCTTCCGAGCGTCCGGTCATTCAGACAGTACTGAATGTGCCTGCCGATAGCATCAACGAGCTTCTGCCCGGACAGGCTATCCTGGTAAATAAGAAAGGAGAGATGCGTCTGGCTCAAATCAACGAACCGAAGGCGAAGAAGGCTTGCTCTTTCGAGCGGATATACTTCAGCCGTGGAAGTGATATGGATATTTACCGTGAGCGGAAACTATTGGGCGAGAAGCTGGTGGATCCTATTCTGAAAGCCATCGACTATGACGTGGTACATACCGTTTTTTCGTTTATCCCCAATACGGCAGAAGTGGCTTTCTATGGGATGCTGGAAGGGTTCGACAATTACCTGAACCAGCTAAAGGTGCAGCGCATCGAGGCATTGGGGCACAAGCCCAGCCATACCGAATTGGAGCAAATCCTTTCGCAACGCATCCGGAGTGAAAAGGTGGCTATCAAGGATATCAAGCTCCGTACGTTCATCGCCGAAGGCAATACGCGGAACGACCTTGCCGCCCATGTTTATGATATTACTTACGGAAGTCTGGTTCCGTATGCCGATAATTTGGTTATCATTGATGATAGCATCGTGCGGGGCACTACGTTGAAGCAAAGCATCATCGGAATCCTCGACCGTCTGCACCCGAAGAAAATCGTTATTGTGTCTTCTTCACCTCAGGTGCGCTATCCGGATTATTACGGCATCGATATGGCAAGCATGGAGCAGTTCATCGCTTTCCGTGCCGCTATCGCTTTGTTGGAAGAACGTGGTATGCGTCATGTCATTGAGGAAGCTTATCGCAAGTCGAAAGAGCAGATGAATTTGCCTAAAGAGGAAATGGTGAATTATGTGAAGGAAATATACGCACCGTTTACAAATGAGGAAATCTCACGCAAGATGGTGGAGCTTCTTACCCCTGCAAGCACGCAGGCAAAGGTGGAAATTGTCTATCAGACACTTGAAGGCTTGCACGAGGCTTGTCCCGACCACGAAGGAGACTGGTACTTCAGTGGCGATTATCCTACGCCGGGTGGTGTGAAACTGGTCAACAAAGCGTTTATTGACTACATTGAACAAATATACCCATTTTAACTCCTATATATGATAAATGAGTGAACAAAAGGACAAAAATTATCTTTGGCTTGTATTTATAGCTTTAGGTATGGCTATTGCGATAATAGCGGATAATTTGGCAATAGGCCTTTGCTTAGTCGCTATAGGAATTTATCTTTATACTAAGAATAAGAAAAAAACACAAAACAATAAAGACGAATTAGATTAGATGAGAAATGTGACGTTAATCCTCGACGACGGGAGCCGGTTTCACGGCAAGTCGTTCGGTTATGAGAAGCCGGTAGCGGGTGAAGTGGTATTCAATACGGCGATGACCGGATATCCGGAAAGCCTGACCGACCCTTCGTATGCAGGTCAGCTGATGACGCTGACTTATCCGTTGGTAGGCAATTATGGAGTACCGCCGTTTACGTTTGCGGACAATGGTTTGCCTACATTTATGGAGAGTGAAAAAATACATGCTGAGGCGATTATTGTAAGTGATTATAGCGAGCGGTACAGCCATTGGAATGCGGTGGAGAGCTTGGCGGACTGGCTGAAGCGTGAGCAAGTGCCAGGTATTACGGGCATCGACACGCGCGAACTGACCAAGGTGTTGCGCGAGCATGGTGTGATGATGGGAAAGATTGTGTTCGATGATGAACCGGACAGCGTTCCCGAAGCGCAATATGCCGGAGTGAACTATGTGGATAAAGTATCGTGTAAGGAAGTGATTCGCTATAACGAGGGTAACGGGCGCAAGAAGGTCGTGCTGGTGGATTGTGGCGTGAAGTCGAACATCATCCGTTGCCTGCTTAAACGCGACGTGGAAGTCATTCGTGTGCCTTGGGATTATGACTTCAACGGAATGGAGTTCGATGGGCTTTTCATCTCCAACGGACCGGGTGACCCTGATACGTGCGATGCTGCCGTGCAGAACATCCGCAAGGCGATGCGGAATGAGAAACTTCCTATCTTTGGTATTTGTATGGGTAACCAGTTGCTTTCGAAGGCAGGAGGAGCGAAGATTTATAAGTTGAAATATGGACACCGAAGCCATAACCAACCGGTACGCATGGTAGGTACGGAACGTTGTTTCATCACTTCGCAGAACCACGGATATGCGGTGGACAACAATACGCTGGGAGCCGGCTGGGAACCGCTTTTCATCAATATGAACGACGGGTCGAACGAAGGTATCCGCCACAAGCGCAATCCTTGGTTCTCGGCACAGTTCCATCCCGAAGCAGCCAGCGGACCTACGGATACGGAATTCCTCTTCGACGAATTTGTGAAGTTGATTTAACAATAACCTACATAAACAGATATATCAATGAAAGAAAATATAAAGAAAGTGTTGCTCCTTGGTTCGGGCGCACTGAAAATCGGCGAAGCGGGCGAGTTTGACTATTCTGGTTCGCAAGCACTCAAGGCTCTGAAGGAAGAAGGCATCAAAACGGTGCTCATCAATCCGAATATTGCTACGGTGCAGACTTCGGAAGGGGTAGCTGACAAGATTTATTTCCTTCCCGTCACTCCTTATTTCGTGGAGAAGGTAATTGATAAGGAACGTCCTGATGGTGTGCTCCTTTCGTTCGGAGGACAAACGGCATTGAATTGCGGTGTGGCACTTTATAAAGAAGGTGTGTTCGAAAAATATGGTACGCGTGTGCTCGGTACCCCAGTGCAAGCCATTATGGATACCGAAGACCGTGAACTTTTCGTGAAGAAACTGGACGAAATCAACGTGAAGACCATCAAGAGCGAGGCTTGTGAGAATATCGAACAGGCACGCCAGGCAGCTAAGGACTTGGGTTATCCGGTCATTATCCGTGCCGCATACGCCTTGGGTGGACTTGGTTCCGGGTTCTGCGACAATGAAGAGGAATTGAACGTATTGGCTGAAAAGGCTTTCTCGTTCTCTCCGCAGGTGCTTGTCGAAAAAAGTCTTAAAGGCTGGAAGGAAGTGGAATACGAAGTGGTGCGCGACCGTTTCGACAATTGTATCACGGTCTGCAACATGGAAAACTTCGACCCGCTGGGCATCCATACGGGTGAGTCTATCGTGATTGCTCCTTCACAGACTCTGACCAATAGCGAGTACCACAAGCTCCGTGAGTTGGCTATCCGTATCATCCGTCACATCGGTATTGTGGGCGAATGTAATGTGCAATATGCTTTTGACCCCGAGTCGGAAGATTATCGCGTGATTGAAGTGAATGCCCGTCTGAGCCGTTCTTCGGCATTGGCTTCGAAAGCTACGGGTTATCCGTTGGCATTCGTAGCTGCCAAACTTGGCTTGGGCTATGGCTTATTCGATTTGAAGAACTCGGTAACGAAGACCACTTCGGCTTTCTTCGAGCCGGCACTCGACTATGTCGTGTGCAAGATTCCGCGTTGGGACTTAGGTAAATTCCACGGTGTAGACCGTGAGTTAGGTTCTTCGATGAAGTCGGTAGGCGAGGTGATGGCTATCGGACGTACATTTGAGGAAGCTATCCAAAAGGGTCTCCGCATGATAGGGCAGGGTATGCACGGCTTTGTGGAAAACAAGGAACTGGTGATTGCCGATATCGACAAGGCACTGCGCGAGCCGACCGACAAGCGTATCTTTGTTATCTCGAAAGCGATGCGTGCCGGATATACCGTCGACCAGATTCACGACCTTACCAAGATTGATAAATGGTTCCTTTACAAACTGGAGAACATCATGCAAACCTCGAAAGAACTGCATGAGTGGGGGAATAACCATATACAGATTTCCGACCTTCCGAAAGAATTGCTCTATAAGGCAAAACGCCAGGGGTTCTCTGATTTCCAGGTAGCGCGTGCCATCGGTTATCAAGGCGAGATGGAAGATGGTATCCTTGCTGTGCGTGCTTATCGCAAGCAAATCGGTGTGCTTCCTGTAGTGAAGCAAATCGATACCCTTGCCGCCGAATATCCGGCACAGACCAACTATCTGTATCTCACATATAGCGGTGTGGCGAATGATGTGTATTATCTGGGCGACCACAAGAGTATCGTGGTGCTCGGTTCGGGCGCTTATCGCATCGGTTCATCGGTGGAATTTGACTGGTGTGGCGTGCAGGCACTCAACACAATCCGTAAGGAAGGCTATCGTTCGGTGATGATTAACTATAATCCGGAAACCGTTTCTACCGACTACGATATGTGTGACCGTCTTTACTTCGATGAACTGACCTTTGAGCGTGTGATGGATATCCTCGATTTGGAGAACCCGCATGGTGTCATCGTGTCGACGGGTGGACAGATACCGAATAATCTTGCCATGCGTCTTGATGCACAGAAAGTGAATATCCTGGGAACATCGGCAAAGAGTATCGACAATGCTGAAGACCGTGACAAATTCTCGGCTATGCTCGACCGTATCGGCGTAGACCAGCCGGAATGGAGCGCGTTGACTTCGATGGAAGACATCAATACCTTTATCAAGAAGGTGGGCTTCCCTGTATTGGTACGTCCGTCTTATGTGCTTTCGGGTGCGGCTATGAATGTATGTTCCAATCAGGAAGAACTGGAACGTTTCCTTCAGTTGGCGGCGAACGTATCGAAGAAACATCCGGTTGTGGTAAGCCAGTTCATCGAACACGCCAAGGAAGTGGAAATGGACGCTGTGGCTCAGAACGGAGAGATTATCGTTTATGCCATTTCCGAGCACATTGAGTTTGCGGGTGTACATTCGGGCGACGCGACTATCCAGTTCCCGCCACAGAAGTTGTATGTGGAAACTGTACGCCGCATCAAGCGCATTTCCCGCCAGATAGCCAAGGAATTGAACATTTCGGGTCCGTTCAACATCCAGTTCCTGGCACGCGACAACGACATCAAAGTGATTGAATGTAATCTTCGTGCTTCACGTTCATTCCCGTTCGTAAGCAAGGTGTTGAAGATAAACTTCATCGAACTTGCCACGAAAGTGATGTTGGGTCTTCCTGTAGAGAAACCCGAAAAGAATCTTTTCGACCTCGACTATGTGGGAATCAAGGCAAGCCAGTTCTCGTTCAACCGTCTTCAGAAAGCCGACCCTGTGCTGGGGGTGGATATGGCAAGTACGGGCGAAGTGGGATGTATCGGTGAAGACACTTCCTGCGCTATCCTCAAATCAATGCTTTCCGTAGGCTACCGCATTCCCGAGAAAAACATTCTGCTCTCTACGGGTAGCACCAAGCAGAAGGTGGATATGCTCCAGGCTTCACGTGCGCTGAAGGCAAAGGGATATAACTTGTTTGCCACAGGCGGTACTTCGAAGTTCCTTACCGAAAACGGCATAGAGAATACTCGTGTGTACTGGCCCAGTGAAGAAGGACATCCGCAGGCGCTTGAGATGCTTCATAACAAGGAAATCGATATGGTGGTAAACATTCCGCGTGATTTGTCGGTAGGCGAGCTTACTAACGGTTATAAAATTCGTCGTGCCGCTATCGACTTGAATATTCCGCTGATAACGAATGCTCGACTAGCAAGTGCGTTTATCAACGCCTTCTGTTCGATGGGTATTGATGATATTGCTATCAAGAGTTGGGACGAGTATAAATAAAAAAAATGAAGAATGGAGGATTTACTTATTCTCCATTCTTCATTTTTCCGTTTTGGGAAGTTCCTCTATGGGACACTTCTTGATTTTCTGAGCTTATCAGAGCTTAGGGGATAGAAAAGATAGGTGTAATTGAAAAAATTAGTCAGCGTGATTTATAATTTTTCAATATCTTCCATGCTAAGCCCTGTGGCCTTCGCTATGATGTCCATCGATACGCCTAAATGCTTCAGGTTCT
>ULRH01011323.1_pt1 | contig 18066 bp, 18 predicted proteins | sample 1955271 | NCBI WGS metagenome assembly ULRH01 (sample SAMEA4835677, study PRJEB28245) | human gut metagenome | biome: gut microbiome; material: fecal sample | place: Denmark | collected 2008 | reverse complement strand
AAATGATAGTCCTAATAGGGGGTGTCCAAAATGGCCACCCCCTCATTTAATGCTTAACCTCATATTAGGATAGCATGGAAGAAAAATCAAATAATTTGAATAGTTTATCAGATAAGTTTATTATCTTTGCGTTCAAATTAAAACTATTAGAAATGGCGGACTTAAATCGCATCAAGGTCGTTCTTGTTGAAAAGAAAAGAACAGGCAAATGGTTAGCAGGCGAATTAGGTAAAAGTTCCTGCACGGTCAGCAAGTGGTGCTCTAACACAGCACAGCCAGACTTACGCACACTTGACCAAATCGCAAGATTGCTCGAAGTGGATGTTAAAGACTTATTAAACAGTACGGAGAAAAGACAATAGCTATATGATAAACATAAGGAAGCTGGAAGCAGAACTTTGGGAATCGGCAGACATGCTGCGAAGTGGGTCGAAGTTGACATCAAACCAATACTGTATGCCAGTGTTGGGACTAATCTTCTTGCGCTATGCGTTTAGCCGTTTCAAATTGGTTGAGCAGGAAATTCTTGCCAACCGTCCCATGAGAAATGGGCGGAAACTGCCTGTTGAAGCAAGCGATTTCAAAGCCAAATCCGCCATATTCCTGCCCCAAGAAGCGCAATATGATTATTTGGTGAACCTGCCCGCCAATGTGGCATCTTTGCAGTTAACTGGTCTGAACGGGAATACTCTGGGAAGTCTCGGCGAAGTGGTCAACAATGCAATGGAGCTGATAGAGCAACAATCGGAACAATTACATGGCGTTTTACCAAAGAACTATACCATTTTTGCAGATGATTTACTATCCGAATTGCTTCGCATATTCAACAACAGTGCTCTCTCTGAAGTTGGAGGCGATATCATAGGCCGCATTTATGAGTATTTCCTGAACAAATTTGCCAAGAACGTAGCAAGCGATGACGGCGTATTTTTCACGCCAAAGTCACTGGTCAAGATGATAGTCAATGTGCTCGAACCAAAGGAAGGCATATTGCTCGACCCGGCATGTGGCTCTGGCGGTATGTTTGTACAAACGGGTGACTTCGTGGAGCAATCGGGTATGGAAGCCAATAGCAAAATGACTTTCTACGGACAAGAAAAAGTGGAATACAACGCTCAACTCTGTCTGATGAATATGGCCGTACACGGATTGACGGGCGTTATCAAATCGGGCGATGAAGCAAACTCTTTCTATCACGATGCCCACAACCTTGACGGTTGCTGCGATTATGTAATGGCCAATCCGCCCTTCAACGTAGATAAGGTGAATGTGGAGAATGCCATGAACGCTGGCCGCTTGCCTTTCGGTATTCCCGGTGTTGACAAGTCGGGCAAGTCGTTCAGCAATGCCAACTACCTTTGGATTTCCTATTTTTATTCATATCTCAATGAAAATGGTCGCGCAGGCTTTGTCATGGCATCCTCGGCCACTGATTCTTCCCGTAAAGAGAAAGACATCCGGCAAAAAATTGTGGAGACAGGCCATGTGGATGTAATGGTCAGCGTGGGCAATAACTTTTTCTACACGCTGTCTTTGCCATGTTCGCTTTGGTTTTTCAACAAAGGTAAATCTGAGAAGCTGAAAGATAAAGTGCTGTTCATTGATGCGCGGAACTACTATACCGTGGTTGACCGCACACTGAACGAATGGAGCGAATGGCAGTTACGCAATCTCAATGCCATTGTTTGGCTTTACCGAGGAGAGACCGAAAATTACAAAAGGCTGATACAAGATTATTGGAGGTATTTCTCACAGATAGCCGAGAAGTATGACAATATGGCTTGGCGCATGGAAAATCCCACTTTTGAGGATATACTTCAAGTAGCCAAATCTACCGAAGTTATTTTTGCCAATAGTTTGAAGCAATACCAAGAGGCATTGAAAGCCACCAAGAAGCGCAAGGAAAAATCTGAATTGAAAGCTGTTGTGGCGGAGATAGAGGCGAAAGTAACCGAATTGAGGGAAGCTGTAACCGTAGCGGAAGAGGCCGTATGGCTTACTTCAAAATTCGGTTATGACGGTGTTTACCAAGATATACCCGGCCTGTGCCGCATAGCAACCATCGCGCAAATAGCTGAAAAGGACTATAGCCTCACGCCGGGTGCCTACGTGGGAGTGGCAGAAACGGAAGATGACGGCGTGGATTTCACCAAGCGCATGAACGAAATACATACGGAACTTGCCAAACTGCAAACAGAGGCAAACCAGTTGATGACTAAAATACAACAGAATTGGGAGGCGTTGAAATGACATTCCAAGTTGAAAAATTTTCAGGAGGGGATTTGCTGCCAAAAGGTTATACCGAATGGCGTAAGGGCATCATTGAACTTATAGAAAAGGCCAAGTATCAAACCTCCTTACGGGTTAATGCCGACCTGCTCTCGTTGTATTGGCACATAGGATGCGACATCCTTGAAAAGCAGAAACGTGAAGGATGGGGAGCGCAAGTGGTCAACCAATTATCGCGGGATTTGATGCAACGCTTCCCTGACGACAGGGGGTATTCCGCACGTAACTTACGCGAAATGAAACGATTTGCGGAATCTTATCCAGATTTTCCATTTGTGCAAGTGCCACTTGCCAAATTACAAGGGGAAACAAATTGGCAAGCCGCACTTGCCAAATTAGAATCCCATGACGGCTTCATTCAGGTGCCGCTGACACAAATCACATGGTATCACCATATTTCACTGTTGCCTAAAGTAAAAGACGTGGCTGAAAGGGCTTTCTACATCATGGCTACAGCGTCAGAGGGCTGGACGCGCGACACCATGCTCACACAGATAGCCAATGGATATATCCATGCCAAAGGGAACAGCATCAACAACTTTGAACATACACTGCCTCCTGTGCAATCTGATTTGGCAAAGCAGGCATTCAAAGACCCATATAAATTCAGCTTTTTAGGAACAGTTGCTCTGCAAAACGAACTTGACATTGAGAAAAAACTCACGGAGCGGATAACCGAGTTCCTGATAGAAATGGGAAGGGGATTTGCTTTCGTGGGTCGCCAATACCATATCACGGTGGACGGGGACGACTATTATATCGACCTGTTAATGTACCATCTCAGACTACATTGCTATGTGGTTGTGGAACTGAAAGCCGTAGAGTTCATACCTGAATTTGTAAGCAAGTTGAATTTTTACATATCAGCAGTGGACGAGTATGTGAAAACGCCGGAAGACAAACCGACTATCGGGCTGTTGCTTTGCCGTACAAAGAGTGATACAAAAGCACGTTTTGCACTGAGGGGAATAACGCAACCTCTTGGCATTGCCCAGTACGAAACAGAAAAACTCTTTGCTGATGTGGCATCGGCCTTACCGCAAATTGATGATATTGAAAAAGAATTGGAGGAGGACGAGGTATGACAAAATTAATGGACGTTTGTGAGTTGATAGTCGATTGTCCCCATACAACAGCACCAGACGAGGGAGTGGGTTATCCGTTAATTAGAACTCCGAATATAGGGAAAGGACGACTGATATTAGAGAATGTGCATCGTGTTTGCAAAGAAGTTTATGATGCACGTAATGCTCGTGCCATACCACAAGTTGATGATATAATTCTAGCCCGTGAAGCACCTGCAGGAAATGTTGCCCTTATCCAAAAGGGGCAGGAAGTCTGTCTTGGACAAAGGACTGTGCTTATACGGGCAGATAAGGGAAAAGTCAACCCTGCTTACCTGACATATTATTTATTAGCTCCAAAGCAACAACACGATTTGAAAAGTTCTGCAAATGGCGCAACTGTTGGTCATATAAATATGCCAAGGATAAGAGGATTAAAAATTGATTTACCTGCTTTGAATATTCAGGGCAAAATCGCAGGAATTCTTTCCGCCTATGACAACCTCATAGACAACTACCGCCGTCAAATTAAGCTTTTGGAAGAAGCTGCGCAACGGCTTTACAAAGAATGGTTTGTAGATTTTCGTTTTCCAGGGAATGAACACACAAAAGTTGTGGATGGCATACCGGAAGGATGGGAGAGCAAAAGGCTGACAGACGTATTTGATTATGTTCGTGGAAAATCTTATACATCCAAAGAATTATCTGATACATCGGGCGTGTTAATGGTAACCTTAAAGAATATTCGCGCTTTTGGTGGGTACAATCGTTATGCAGAGAAGAGATTTTCAGGTACATTCAATGTCAGCCAAACATTGTCAGCAGGAGATGTAGTTATGGGAGTAACCGATATGACAAACGAAAGGCGTTTAGTCGGCCATGTCGCGCTTGTTCCGAATTTAGGAGAAGCAACTACATTCTCTATGGATTTGATTAAATTAGTTCCGAAATTGACAGACAATATATTTATATATTCCGCATTGCATTATGGTAGAATAAGCAACTATATATCACAATTGGCTAATGGCACAAATGTCCTTCACTTAAAACCCGAAGCCATAAGTAGAATCGATATGTTGATACCAACAGATAAGATAGTTTTGTTATATCACCAGTATGCAAGCCCTTATTTATTGCGTATTGAACTTTTACAAAATCAAATCACCTTTCTCACCGAAGCCCGCGACCGTCTGCTTCCCAAGTTGATGTCGGGAGAAATTAAAGTATAAAGCCATGAACGAGTATTCTGAAAACATATTATTGCAAGAAAGTGCAGGCCGGTTGCTGCACGATGAATTAGGCTGGGAGGTGGCAACAGCCTACAATCAGGAAGTGCTTGGCGAGGACGGGACATTCGGGCGCAAAAGCTATCGTGAAGTTCTGCTGAAACGCTATGTGCGCCAAGCCTTGCGGAAACTCAATCCGTGGATGAACGCCACGCAGGTGGAGCAAGCTATCGGCACACTCGAAGCACGGCTTTCAACGGCATCGCTCATGCAGGTAAACGAAGAGAAGTACCGATTGATACGTGACGGGATAGACATCGCTGTGAAAAACAGCAAGGGTGAACCCGACACACGCAAAGCCATGCTCATCAAATTCGGCGAACCCACGGAAAACCATTTCCTCGCCATCAAGGAAATGAAGATACACGGAGAGCTGTACCGGCGCCGTACAGACATCGTGGGCTATGTCAACGGCCTGCCCCTGCTGTTCGTTGAACTGAAAAAGAACACTGTGGAGGTGGAGAATGCCTACAACGACAACTACCGCGACTATCTCGACACCATACCGCAACTGTTCTACTACAATGCCATCGTCATGCTGTCAAACGGACTTGAAGCAAAGGTCGGCACATTGGGCAGCCCGTGGGAGTTTTTCCACGAATGGAAACGACTGAAAGAGGAAGACGAGGGCAATGTGGAACTTCAGACCATGTTGCGTGGTATCTGTCGAAAAGAAAACTTCATAGACTTGCTGGAGAATTTCATTCTTTACGACCATTCCGATGGTAAGACGGCAAAGATTCTTGCACGGAACCACCAATATCTTGGTGTGAATGAAGCAGTCAAGGCTTATGCCGAGCGGAAACTCCGCAACGGCAAGCTGGGCGTGTTCTGGCATACACAGGGCAGCGGAAAGAGTTATTCCATGCTGTTCCTTGCACAGAAAATACGCCGCCGCTTCGCTGGTTCGCCCACCATTGTGGTACTGACCGACCGCGATGAACTGAACGAGCAGATCAGCGGCACATTTGAAGGCTGTGGTTTGCTTGGTTCCACTGAGGCCAAGAAGTACATAGCCACGAGCGGCGAAAGACTGATAGCCATGCTTAAAGACAATCCGAGTTTCATATTCACCCTGATACAGAAATTCAACAAGCCCGATGCAGAGCCTATCTATCCCGATTATGACATCCTTGTCATGTCTGACGAAGCCCATCGCAGCCAATACGGGTATTATGCCGAGAACATGCGCCGCCTGCTGCCCACCTGTTCGCGCATAGGCTTTACTGGCACACCATTGTTGGCCAACGACAACATCACCGAGCGCACGTTTGGCGGCTATATCTCCATTTACGACTTCAAACGTGCTGTGGATGATGGTGCAACCGTGCCTTTGTTCTACGAGAACAGAGGTGAACGGTTGAACATACCGATGATGGATAAGGACAATGCCGAACTGAACCAACGCATAGCCGAAGCCATAGAAAAGGCCGACCTTGACCCGACCCAAGAGGCAAAGCTCGAAAAAGAATTTGCCAAAGAGATACACCTGCTCACGGCAGAAGACCGCCTCGACAAAGTGGCCAGAGATTTTGTGCATCACTACACCGGCCTTTGGACAAGCGGCAAGGCGATGTTTGTCTGCATCAACAAAGTAACTTGCGTGAGAATGTACAATTTGGCGCAAAAGTATTGGTCGCAAGTAATTGCCGAGACTGAAGAAAAGCGTAAGCACGCCACCCAGCAAGAGGCATTGGAACTCGATCGCAAGTTGAAGTGGTTGCGCGAAACGGAAATGTGCGTGGTGGTAAGCCAGGAGCAAAACGAGATACAGACATTCAAGAAGTGGGGACTGGATATAGAACCGCATCGCAGGAAAATGGAAAAACGCCAACTCGACAAAGAGTTCAAACAGGCAGATAATCCGTTCCGGGTAGTGTTCGTCTGTGCCATGTGGCTGACGGGGTTTGATGTTAAAACCTTGTCTTGCCTGTATCTTGACAAACCTTTGAAAGCACACACGCTGATGCAGACCATAGCCAGGGCAAACCGAAAGGCGGAAGGAAAAAGCAATGGGTTGATTATCGACTACATAGGTGTTGTAAAGGCGTTACGCAAAGCCTTGGCAGACTATACCATGCAGAAGAATGGCACTGGAGGCGGTTCACCTGCCATAGATAAGGAGGAACTGATAAGACGCATAGAAAAGGCCATAGAATTGGCGACAGCGTTTCTCTCTCAATGTGGTTTTGAACTCCAAAGGTTAATGGATGCCACAGGCTTTGACAAGCTGGCTTTGGTGCGCGATGCAGCCAATGCTGTTTGTGAAACCAATGAAAGCAGAAAGACCTTTAAGACATACGCGAACGAATTGGCCAATATGTTCAAATATGTTAACCGAGAAGAAGTGGATGACCTCTCGCTGAGAAAGAAAAATGCCATCACGGCTATAAGCGGAGAGTTGAATAAGAAAATCAAACACGCCGATAACACCGACTTAATGGTGGAACTTAACAAGATAGTCAACGACTATGTACAAGTGGTGCCGGGTGATGAGAATAAACCAGCCAAACAATTTGACATCAGCAAGATTGATTTCGATTTGTTGCGCAAGGAGTTTGCCAAGACCAAGACACCGAGATTGGTATTGAATGATTTGGAAGACATTGTTAAGCAAAGGATAGAACAAATGCTCAACAACAATCCCATGCGCATTAATTTTTATGAGAAATACACGGAAATCATAAACAGTTACAACAGTGAACAAGACCGCGCCAGCATTGAAAAGACATTCATGGAACTGATGGCATTGTCGCAAAGCCTTGACCAAGAACAAAAACGCTATGTGCGCGAAGGTTTTGAAAGTGACGAAGAACTTTCTGTTTACGATTTGCTGTTCTCTGACAACCTTAGTAAGAAGGACATCGAAAGTATCAAAAAGGTGTCAGTCAATTTGCTCAAGAAAATCAAGGGTAAGATTGCCGAGTTTGACCATTGGACAGACAAGCAAGAGACCAAGGCTGCGATAGACAATCTGATTCGTGACACATTATGGGCAGAATTACCGGAATGCTATGATGAGAAAAGTATAACAGAGTATCGGCAGAAAATCTATGAGTATGTCTATACAAGATACAAGGAGGTAGCTTAATGATTGTACGAAACAGAATTTGGGAAGAAATCAATATTTCAAACAGTTTTACATCCTTAAAACTTACAAAAGTAATTGACGAAGTAGACATCCTTTATTATTAAGTTATGAGCATAATAGATAAAACAATTTCTACAGAAGCAACAAGGCGTAATGTCAAATTGATGTTACCCGTTCTTGTATATTGGGCTAAGACAGGACAGAAAGAACATACATATGGAGACTTGATTTCTGCTATTGGAAAGGAGAAATTTTCAGGTATTGGCCATGCGTTGTATGCCGTACAAAGTGTGTTGAATGCATTGGCAGAGCAAGAAGATTGTGACATCCCAACTCTAAACTCTCTTTGCAAGAATGCAAAAACAAACCTGCCATCAGAAGGGTTTGAATTTATAGAACCGAAGTACAACGAACTTGGAGATGGTAAACGTATTTTTGTTGAAGGGTTAGACAGCAAGGCTATCAATTATGCACATTGGAATTGGGTGCTACGTATGTTGGAACTTGATGAATATAAACCTTTTTCCGATGAAGAATTGGAGAGCATAAAAAATCCACATCTTGATTTTGGTGGAGAAGGTAGAGAACATAAAGAATTAAAAGAATATATCTGCCAACATCCTGAATGTCTTGGCTATAAAGAGGTGGCATATTCAAGCATTGAACACATTTTGCCTTCAGGAGACAGATTAGATGTATATCTTGAACTATCGGATGGAACGCATGTTTGTATAGAAGTTAAGCCAAGTATTTCGCCGGAACAAGAAATTAATCGCGGAATCTTTCAATGTGTAAAATACTACGCTATTATGGAAGCTCAAAGGACTATAGAGGGAATGGATTATGCTATTGAGGTTCTACTAGTTACAACAGGAAAGTTCTCAAAGCTAAATATTACTTTGGCAAATGAGCTTTGCATAGACTATGCAGATGCAATTAAAATCAATTCATAGGTTTATTTGAAAAAAGTGAACAATATGATGAAGGAGATGATATTATGAAGATTGGAGAAGGAAAACAAAACAGCAAAGCACACATTTCGATTCCTGAATTTGCAAGGGCAGACTTGACATATGAAGAGTGTTATAGGGTTGTTTTCACTCTTATCAAGCATGAGGTTTTTCATTTGAAAAATATTCATACATCTGAATCTATAGATGAGTTGAAAGCTTATCCTCTCCAAATAGCATCCCGCATACTTAAATCAGCAAGTACGCTTCATACCATCATAGAGCAGAATAAGGACTATGTAGTTGCAAACGCCATTGTTAGAACATTGGCAGATACAATGGCATCTCTATACCTTATTTATCAAGAAGATGGGGACGCAATGGTACTACGACATTATTTATATGTCTTGGATGGTATCAATAACAGGCTCAAATATTTGCCTGAGAATATGTTTTATGACAATAGCATAAGCAAGGATGAGTTTGATGTTCTGATGCAGCAAGTAGTTGACAGCAAAACCCATTATACGGAAGCAAGACAACATTGTCAAGCAAAAATACGAGAATTGTCTTTGTATACTGGTAAAGCTGCTGTTATTGAGAAATTAATGGAGAAATGTAATTGGAAGTACAAAACATTAGGCTCTTCAAATATTCAAAAAAACAAATATACATGGAATGAGATGTACGATTTGTTGCATTTGAAATGTGATTCTGGCTTTTTTTCTTTTCTTGGAGAGTTTGTACATGGTTTAAGTACCAGCAATATTGCATTTGAACCCGATGTCATCGATTTCGAACCTGTATATGGAGCTGCCATTGTTTTATTAGGTCGCTTATATGAATTTATTAATAATTATTACGCTGATGATATGAACATAGTTCAAGCAAAAGCAATCACAGGTTTGGCAGACGTCGGAATGCCACAAAAGTATGTTGACTATTTGCTGAATGAACTTTCTAACCTCAAAGAAAAAGGTCGATGCTAAAATAATAAGTATATTTTACTTTTGCATACAGCCCACAGGATTACGGCAAGATAACTGATAGTCAAAACTATTACCACAAATATAAGCCAACGGGTAGAAAGCCAAATGCCTTCATTGTTTTGGAGGCATTTGGCCATTTTGTAGCTGTGCTTCTCCAACAGTTCTTCTTCGGCCTTGATATGTCGGGCGGTGCATTGATTCACTTTCGTCAGTTCATCGGTGCCGATTTTTGCATGGATGACGGTATTTTGTTCTGCCTTGACAATAGCTCGGCTGATGCCGTCCACTATATTGTCCGCGCTGTCCTTTGCCGCAACCAAGGCATTGAAGGCAGTACGTTCACGTTGGGCGGTATGCTTCAAGCTGCTATGTATGCCATGCAGCTCTTTCTTGAGCGCATTGATTTCTTTCAGCAGATTGCGAAATTCGATTAGTTGGTAATTGACTTCCTGAAGCAGTCCGTCAAGTTCCTGTTTGTCCTGTTTCAAATCCTCTTCAGGTGTATAATTGGCAAGCCGCTCACGCAGGGCGGCAGTATCGGGTTGTTTCATTGTTGTTTATGTTTATTGGGTCTTTGTCATTTGCGTTTAATTCCAGATTTCTTATGTGTACCGAGCCTGTACGAAGCCTCACGCGCACAACGACGGGCAAACTCAATCTCGTCCTCGTCAGGGTCACGTCCCCATTTAAGGTCTGACTGTGAACCGCCGCCACCTCCGCCTGATGTCACCTCGTAAGGTGATGTTATGAGTGTGAAGTAAGCCATCGCCAAGTTCTGCAAGTTCTGCCAGTTGGTCAGTTCCCGGTAGTCGAACTCATCATTGAAGAAATCAAGCACCATGTCTGGCAAGTAGCGTTTGTAGGTCTTACCGTCATGCTCAAACTCCGTGGGCTGACGGTTTGGCTTATAACTTGTGTAGTCCTCGAATATAGGATTGCCCTGTCGTATAACAAGTTGTGGTTTTTGCCTCGTACTATTTGAAACGGAGGGCTTCGGCGTTGATACAACAGGCTGTTTGGTTGTAGTGCGGACTTGTTGCGTATTGTCGGAATGTAATTTTTCCCATGTTTGTTTAATACGTGATGCAGTCAGATTGCGCCCCTTCACAAGTTCCGAAGCCTTGAACTTCGTGTTTCCTTTGAGAAGCACATAGCCGCGTATCACGTCTTTCCTGTCCTTGCGCAGATGTAGTTCGTAACCTTTGGCTGCAAGCCTTTCCTTGTAGCCGTCCCATGACCATTCGTCAAGCTCGCACAAGGCTTCCATGCAGTCGGCACTGACCTGTGGGATGTTTCTCTCGTGTATGTGCATGGCAGTAATCCAGCCCCTTTGCCTAGCGACCTTTTCTGCCGCCCGTTGTGCGCGGAGGTGTATGGCATGGTCATTGTTGATGTTCCCGTCCTCGTCCACACGGCAGACGATGGCATGAAGGTGCGGTATGCCGCTCCTGGATTCCTCGTGCAGCCATACGGAGGATTTACTGTGCGATATGTTTGTCCGTGATGAAATGACCTTGCCGTCCTTGTCGCGTATCTCTTGGCTGTCAAAAGCCTCCGCAAAGTCATTCCACAGTTGCCGCCAGTCGTCCAAAGTGAAATTCTCGGTATGCTCCATTGCAGGGCTTATCTCCATGCGGATGACATTGTTCTTTATGTTCGGATGGTTCATCGTGGCAAACTTCATATCCGTCCAGATACCCGTAGCGTCCATGCCCTGCGGCATGAAGTTGTCGCAGATACGGGTTATCCTTTCGGGATGTTTCTTGTTCCTCGATTCGCCCGACACATAGAGCATTGCCCTTATGCCGTGGGCTACGGCTTTTGCATTGGCTATCATGCATCGTCCTCCTTCACTTCCACATTTGTTGCCCCTGCCGGATAGCTGTTGGTCGTCTGTGCGGACTGCAAGAAGTCGGCGATACGGTTCGTGACATGAGCCACTTTCTCGTACCATTCAAGCATGGTCGGCTGATGACGGAATAGCTTTACCTTTTCGTTGTCGCTCAATCCGTGCAGGGCGTTGGCGAAATTCACCATGTCCGTGCGGCAAGCCGCAAGCTGCCGCAAACCGTCCAGTTCCCTGTTGGAAAGCCTTTGCCGTGGCTTGTAGCCGAGTGCTCTTGCACGTATGAAATCGCTGCGTGTCATGCCGCACAGGTCGGCGGTGTCTTTGATTTGTGAAAGCTCCTGTTCCGTGACCTTGGTGACAACCACCTTGTCACGCCTTATAACAGGCTTCTTTTGCCCATGTTCCTGATTGGAAGTATCTTTTTCTTGTGTCATATACCAATAGAATAAAATGGTCGTGAAACGGTTTCTAAAAGAGGGATGGTGCGAGCCTGCGAGCGGCAAGGACAACAGTCTGCCGGACTGTTGCGAGGGCGTCGTGGTAATACCGTCCGGAGGCGGTAATACCTCGGCATACCTCGCAACTGAACGCTACCGCTCCATGCCATTCCACCCGTCCGCTTGCCACAACCAGTACAGACTTGTGCCAGTAGAAATGCCGGAGAATGGAACAACGGGAGGTGTTGTTTGCACTATGCCGCTGTCGGCTCGGCTTCTGACACTCTTATTCCTCCCTCTGTTCGTAAGGAATAAAAGGGTTTGTTATGATGCCGTTTTCCGCTGTTTCCCATTTCAAAAGGCACGGAAATGTCATCACTGATGCAACCTTTGAACGGCAAGTGTCGATAAGCCCCATATCCGTAAGCACGGCAAGCAGGTTGCGTATGCGCTTCCTACCCATGCTCCATTGCGATGAAAGCTGTTCCTCGGAATACTGTGCCTGACCAGCGGAAAGCATGAGTGTCCTGCGGAAGCCTTTGCTCTCTCCGGCGGCAACCGCCATTCTTGCCAACAGGTCGCCAAACAGGACAAAGTTGCCTGTCTCCCTGCCGTTGTCATCGGTCGTTGTTCCGCACATCCATTGCATCGCATGGTCTGAAAATCTGAAAGAGAATGATGCAATTCCTGACGGGTACATGAACCTGTATGTTTCCTTGTCCATAAAATCTATGACTTTATAAATGTGATACTGTTTTTATTTGAATGGAATGAAGCCATGCAGGTATCTGTATAGAAATACCGACTTGCTTTTTGTTGTACCCTGCACGGCTTGAAATAGTTGAATTGCGCATAAGTAGAAAGGTATTTGGTGAAAGCCACGCATAAGCCGGTCAATAAGTTCTGTCCCGAAATAAGGGAAGAAAATAAGCTGCATAGACAGACACCTAACATACTCCTTTCCAACTTTTGCACACGGTCACTTGTTTGCTCCGTTGCTGTTAGCGTTGCCCGAAAACGGTTGTCCGGGTGCAGGCCGCTTGTCAAGGCCCGACACGGCACGGCTGATGTCCGTTGCGTTCACCGCAATGGAAAGCAATGCCTTGTTGACTGTCACCAACTGCCGCTTGTCGCAAAACTCCGCCACACGCTCCAACAATCCGAACGCACGGTTCAACCGATGTCCCTGTATGTTGTCCGCTGTCAATCTGTCGTTGTCAGTACTGCTGTTTAGATAGCGGTTGAGCGCAAGGCGGTCATCCGCTGAAATGTTTTCTGCCGTTGCCTTGCCGTCAGCGATGGCTATGCTCACGCGCAGTGCATCCGCTTCGTAGATGCCAATGTTTTCCAAGAATGTGCGGATTGCCTGTACGTCCTTGCTGCTAACCTCACGCTTACGGCTCTCGTTCTTCTTTACGGTCGGAACAAACGAAGCTGCTCCGGGCTGTTCCATGTTCTTGTTCATTTCCATAATACAGTTTTAATGTGAATAAAAAGTTCATTGTCTTTCGTTCATTTCCTGAATCTTGGCAGCCGCTTCCTCCTTGATTTCGTCAACTGACTTTGATTTTGCGCCATGCACCCATTCAATCAGTTTCTTTTTCTCAAAGAAAATGAGCTTGCCCGCAGGCTTGAAGTACGGCAGTTGGTTCAAGTGCGTCATCTTATACAGGGTGCTTTTGGCAATGCCGAGAAAGTTAGCCGCTTCCTCCAAGTTCAATATCTCCTTAGTCGCATAGCAAAGATTTTCCAGCCTGTTCACCCGTTCCTGAAGCTCAACAATCTTCCGTTCCTGTTCGAGGTTCATTTTCGATGTCTTGTTTTCTGTCATGATGTTGTATTTTATGAGTTTGTTAATCGATTTCGGCTGCAAATATATATGGTTTGATTTGTAAAGTACATAAGTCAAGCATCCGATTTATAATCATTTATTATATTGAAAATCAGTGATTTTGCCACAATGTACAACTCCTTACCTGTCGGTTTGTCCGGCTATGTAGCCATACGGTATTTTTACCAAATTACTGATAGAACACACATTCAGCATTGCTGATAATGGCAGATGGGTTGTACATTTGTCCAAGGCAGTGTACAACGGCAGAAACGCCGTAGTGTACAAATGGCATAAAACGGATTTTAACAGCTCTTTGAAATAAGCAACATAAGTCTGTGCGTGAGGCATTTGCTGTATCTTCCTGAAAATGCCTATGCGGTAGAAATGGTTGAGTAACAGCATATTTACGGGAATTTGCTTGTTTTTCACGGGACAAAATCGTACCTTTGCAGAGGAAAGAGAAGTCCATGACAAGGGATGCCGGACTTGAAGCGTTCTTGATTTTATTTTCCTGTGGTTTTGTCCCGTTTTTGTCCCGTCGGGGATTTGTCTCACTGAATGGGAAATCGCAAATGTCTGACTTACAGATAATTGAATACAAGAGAAAGCGCAAAAATGCGCTAACCACCAGTAACCACCAAAAGGGTCCCTGCGCCCCCGTAAAGGTGGCATCTGTCAGGAACTCGTTGGTCTGGAATATCACATCGTCAATCTCCTCTTCCAAGAGGTGGATGCCGAAATCCGAAAGTATATCGTCGCCCATGTCGTTATGCTGTCATTTAGTTATCTATTGGGGATTTCTCCCGTTCCATCACCGGCAGGATGCCGTCCGCTTTCAGTTTTTCATAAATGAACATCCGTCCTTTCTGCGTCCATTGGGTGCGCATCACCGATTTGCCACTCTCCAAGGAAAGTGTGGCGCTATGCACATAGCCCTTGTCCTTGTAGGCGGCATACAAAATCCATTGCTTGTTGTCCTTGTACTGGATGCCTTTCTCGTGCAGGATGGCATTCATTTTCCGTCCCGACATTCCATAGTCCTGCGCGATTTGTGTAATGTCGAGCAGTCCCTTGCATTGTAGCACCAAGTCCACATAACTGGTCCGCTTGCCCAATTCCTCTATCTGTTCCTGTTGTTGGCCGATTAACAGTTTTTGCTCCTCACACTTGGCTTCCACTTCCAGGCGGTTTTTCCGTTCCTCCTTAATGGCATTGGCCAAACCAATCAGGAAGTCCGGCTCCGTGACCACCCGCTGTAAGGCTGCATCGGTCAGATAGCCCCCGTGCTTGCGGATGCTCGGCAATACTTCCTCGCATACCCAATCCTGAAACTTCTCCGCTTCGGGCAGTTTGCTGCGCATCACCAAGCGGTAAACATCTGCCTCAGTTATATACTTTGTGGGTAGCATAACTACTGTACCATACTGATTTTCAGAGGGGGTTGTTAAAACTACAACCCCCTTACAGTGTATGCGGACAGCCTGTGGGGCATCTGAATACCCCAATGCCTTTGCCACATCGTTCCCTTTGAACAACACTTTCCCATTCTCCGTTTCTACGGTGTTGATGCTCCCGAACTGTGGGTGGTTGAACACCTGAATTGCATGATCCTTGCTCATTGTTTTATATGTATATATTGGTTATTGAATCATCTTTTCCCTGCTTTCGGCTTAATCCCCTGTTGCCCGCCAACCGGCCTCCCGCCAACGGTTCATCGCCGCTATGGCTATTTGTGCCCGGTTGTCTTCAATGGTAGCTGAAGCGTCCAACAACTCAGCGACCTTGGTGGAGTTGGCCAATCGCACCAAGTAGCGCACCAAGGTTTCGTTCTTGCGAAGAATGTCCGCATGGATGCGCAGATATTGCTTTTTCCGTTCAGCGTTCGGCATATAGGCATCCTGCACGGATTTCACGGCACAGAGGTACAGGCGGTAGTGCTCCCTCCAGTGTTCCTGCCCGTTGCCGCTTCCCCCGGCTTCAGCTATACGGCGGATATTGCGTTCGAAGTTCTCCAAGGCGGAATTAATCTTGTCGCCTTCCGCCAGCCATGCCACATCCAAGGCCCCGCCGCTACGGTCAGCCACATTCAAGGCCTCAATCCGGGCACGTTGGGTCATGGCGGAATCCAACGCCTCGGCATCGTCAACCTGGTTGTACAGGTTGATGCCCGCCGCCGTGCGGAAGCCCAATTTGTTCTTTGCCGCCGCGCTCTTTTGATAGGAGTTATGCAGCAGTTGGTAATAAAATGCCGGTGTCAATCCTCCCGACCCGATTTCAGCCACCGTTATCTGGTTCATCTTGGCAGCATCGTGGTTGTAGGTTACGCTTTGAGCAAGTGCCTTGGGTGCAAGGCCGAACATAGCCGCCCCAATACCTATTATTATATATACCGCTCGTTTCATTTCAATTTTCTCGTATTTGGTTTCTCGCATCTTGTTTTTCGTTTCCATGCCTCCATTCCCTTTCATCGGTTATACGGATTCAGCCCGGAATCCCTCCACCGCCGGAAAGCCTCGTTCGCTATCTGCGACTTGTCCTTGGCCAGATAAATGCTTTCTTTCCAATACCCCATGCGGAGTTGGATATACCGCCATATTTCAAAGTAGGCTTTGTTCAAATGCCGCTCGATGTTGTCCAGTCCTTGGTTGATGCTTTCCAATACCAGCAGCAAGTCCGAGGTGGAGCAAGCTGCCGCACCGGTGGCATACAATACCAAGTCGCTCATCGAGCGGTAGAGTTGCTTGCCGTCTTCCGCAATCCTTTCCACGCACCTTAGGCTGATGCCGATAATCAGTGTGTCATGCAGTTCCATCCTGTTCCGCTCCACCACTTTTGTATAATAGTCATTTAGTAAATCCTTGTAGTCCCCGACTCGGTCGCTCACGCTATTGTAGGTGGAATACACGTTGAGCGAGGTACGCAGCGACTGGTAGAGGATGTCAATGACATCAAAAGCCCTTGTGTACTTGTCCAAATCCACGTTCAGTTCCTTGAAGTCCACCGCCGCTTCGCTGCTGTATTCGTGCAGGAGTTGGTTGCTCAGTTCCAGTGTCGAACGGGCCAGTAACAGGCTTCGCTGTTGTTTGTGGTCATTTATATAGGCTTCCACTGAAACGATGTCAAAGTTCCATTGTGCCGACATCTCCAACGAAAACGCCGTCACCATCATCAGAAGGATGATATGCCTGATATTTCTTATAGCCAGCTTCATTCCGTTTCCCCCCTATTTTCATCCGTTTCCTCGTATTTCCCGTTGTAATCCACCGAGTGCAGGCTGTTCGCCGCGCCACGCAACCATCTGCGTCGGCATTCCTCTACCAGAGTAAGCCTGCGTCCCCGCTCCTCGTTGACAAAAGGCGTGACGTCCTTCAGCACGTCAATGATGCCGAGCTTGTAGTTCATCATCTTCTCCAAGGCAACGAGGTCGGCGTAGATGTTTGTCAGCCGGGCTTCCACCTGACGGGCGATTTCCAGCCGGTCGGATGCCCACAGCAGGTGGTAGGTGTCCGTGGTCGTGTCTTCCTCCACCGGTTCCGATTTCACATATTCCGTGGTGATTTCGCACGAAGGGTATTGATGCGCAATTTCCGACAGGCGGCCATTGACCAATGTCGCCTTTTCTGACTCGCTCATGGCAGGGTCAAGTTCGATGATGTCCACCACTTCCGTGTCCGAATACTCCGCCGTCAGTTCCCAGTTTATCTGCATGATGGCACGGTGTATCTTGATGCCGAGGAAATACTTGGGCTTGCGGGCAATGGAAAGGTTTGCCTTGAAGGTGATGGTTCCGTTGATGTTCGGGGCGGTGGCTTCCCGCAGGTAACTGTAGCCGCTCCACCAGCCGTCACCCTGCCACGTCAGGCTATAAGCGTTCTTGCACTCCTGCATGATGGCCGGGATGCGGTAATAGTCGTCCGTAGGCACGTCGTTCTCCGCCGCCGCTTCCTCCTTGGCTTGCGCCAGCTCCTCCTGCTTCTTCCGGATAGAGGACAGGTCGGATTCCAGCCGGGTGATTTCATCTTTGTTGCGGTTGTACTGTTGCCGCAAGGAGGCTGCTTCTTCCACCGTGGCCGATGCGATTTGTTTCACCAACTCGGCGTTCTCGGCTTCCAAGGCATCTATCTGCGACTGCAAGGCCGCCGCTTCCGCATTGTATTCGTTTTCCAGTTCGTCCAGACCGGACAAATCCAGTTCGTCATCCCCGGACACGGTAGTCTGCATGGCGCAGTCCTTGGAGTGGCTGTTCAGACTACCGCCGCAGGTGCGGCACTTGTATT
>ULRH01048957.1_pt1 | contig 18077 bp, 11 predicted proteins | sample 1955271 | NCBI WGS metagenome assembly ULRH01 (sample SAMEA4835677, study PRJEB28245) | human gut metagenome | biome: gut microbiome; material: fecal sample | place: Denmark | collected 2008 | reverse complement strand
TAAATTCAACCTCAAAGTCTAAATCCGAAACTTGAGTTATTAATAACAAAATATCACGTATGCTTTATAAAAATAGCGGGCCTCGACTGTAAATCGTATACCCGCCATAATATTTTCAGATAATCCATCAATAGACTATTATCTATTCGCCTTAACGCTTCTTCATCATCAGTTTGATATTTGATGCAAACGATGCGCGACCTGCAGACATGAGAGCACCGAACATGTCAGAATCAACGCCTTCGAGTGCTGTCACTGAGACTTGAGCATCTTCAATGTCCATAAAATTATCCGACGACGATACTGGCTCCATATTTGCATCAAATGTGATGAGGATGTATTTATTGTTTGAGAAATATACAGCCTCGCCGTATTCATCATCGCTCTCCTCATCCATGAGTTTCACACCGCTCTTGGCAGCCTTGGCCAAAAGGGCATCGTAGTCCTTTTTAGTACCATTATAATAAATAACACCACCACTACTACATATCTTACTCTCACTTATCTTGAATGCTATCGGAGCTTTTTGTGATAGTGTAGGAGTAAACGATGGAAAACCAAATTGCAAAGGATTCTCATTGCGGATGGTTACCCCCCTCATAAAGAGGTCAAGTGTTAAATCATTTGATACAAACGATGCATTTTGATCATAAAACTGAGATTCTTGATTGAAGTAAGATCCTTTTCCTGTAATATTAAAAATAAATTTACCTTTTTTCTCAGTCAAACTAACATTAGCACTACCATCAGCATAAAATCCTTCAGATTCGACAGGTTTTTCAACGAACAAAGAAGCATTTTCATAATCAGTTTTACCTTCTTCATAACCATTAAGCATAATTGAAAATCTTATATCTTCGTTCTCCTCATCATCGATATAATTCAAATAGTCATCTATAACAACCACTCCTGACATTCCTGTACCACCAATATTTGGAATGTTAAATGAAACTGTTTGACCGTTAGACAACGCAACTTCAATGATACCACCATTACCAATTTCAGAAGAAATAACTATATCCTTAAGGTCTATATCTGCATTGCCAAGTTTCACAGGTATGTTTTTAACAGTACCATCACCACAAAGCACTTCCACGATGGCATCACCAATATATCCATCAGGGGCATATGTCGTAAATTTACCGTCTTTAGGATCTGATACCACCGATTTTGTGACATTCTTGTTACTGCCATATTCAATCCAAATAGAAGCACAGTTAGAACCTCCGCCTTTGTTTACAATTCTACCAAATACACGGTTAAGCGTTGGCAAAACAATATTTACAGTACGTTCCTCTTTGGGCTTGAGAGCAGAAACCGGACGTGCAAAAATATTACGGTAATTGCCATAAGCACTCGGCTTAACAGTTAATTCAAACGCGCTGTTAGCAGGAACTTTAGTCTCATAATATCCAGAACCATCTGTTTTAACAGATATTTGGCCGACATTCACACGTACACTAGATAACGCCCGGCCATTGCTGTCATGTACATATCCTTTTACTATGGCTTCATCCTCTGGATAGTCAAGATTGACCCATGAGAAATGCGTAACATCGCCCACATACACATTGCCCTGGAGATGTGCCACACCTTCTTCTTCCCAGAGACCGTTTTTCTCGTTAAAACTCCATAATGGGATGGTTTCAGGCAGATTGTCGGTCATGCCATCGGGTATGGGGAATGTGAGAGTGGCCTTGCTGCCTTCTTTAAGCTGGAGCTTGTTGCCCTCAGCATCGGTCATGTTGACAGCGGTCATACCGTAGGACACAAGCATGGTCTCTGAACCATCAGTACGTGTGGCTGCGAGATCGCCACCAGGCATCATCTCGGCAAAGTTGTCATTATTTGGGTCAAGATACACCATCTCTGTGTTCACTGTTCCGTTGTACGGCCGACCCGTTTCATCGACCATATATCCATTCTCGGGCATATCTATCTTCATACCGCCAGCAGTAATGGTCTGCGCCTGATTTGAAGAATAGGTGTTTGTGGACGAGATGTCACCGTTACCTTTAACACACATCACGACTTCCCAATCACCATTAGCCGACTCGAGCGAGCGTACTATATCGAAATAGCCTTCCTTGACAAAACGAATGACCGAACGATTATTCACCACATCAATCTTAGAAAATGAGAACATACCCGAAGCATTGGTCATCATAACAGATGTTCCGCTCGATACCTTGACACCTGAAAGAGGATTGCCATCAGTATCACGCACATGGCCTGCGATGAATAGGTCTTTCATAACTCCACTTACATCACCGATGCCATCACCACCACTAGGTTTACCACCTCCGTTGTCTCCATCGTCGTCGCTACATGCCGTAAACGATAGTGCAGAAAAGAGTAAAATGCCGCACAAGAAACTTAACTTTTTCATATTTTTTTTAATCTATTTGTTAATAACACATGTTCTTTTTATCAATTCTTCGCCGATTCTTTGGGCATCACAGCACGTACACTGTGACCGATGTATCGCGGATAATTGTTTTCATAAACACCATACCTATCGAACGACATACGATAGGCATTAAAATTGTTTTCAGGCACAAGCGTGCCAGTCCAATAGAAACCTTCGCCACCATAACGGTATTCTGTACCAAAACGGTCACCAGCACCAGGCATGAATATGGAGTTTCCGTTGATAACACTGGTGAAGCGTAATCCGGGCACACCGTTTACTTCCTCATACTCAGTGGTGCAATTGTTTATCAGTTCTACCATCTCTGCCTGTGAAGGCAAACGCCAACTATCACCCCAAAAACGGGTTGCAATATCGTATTCAGAATTACCACAGATATTGTCAGGAGGATTATTACCACCATAAAGTGACGAATTCCATGTCACACCATCGTCACCCACCACATCAACTGATGTCTCTGTACCGGTGGGGTCGGCCCAACCGTAAAGACCTCCGACCTCGCCCTCGGAACTAGCTCCCACATTATACTTAGCCCAAAGTACAGAGAGACCGAGGTCGACAGCTTCGTCGGGCACTTTGGGTGTCTCGAAGGATTTTATGTCACCATAATAAAAATCACTGCCAGACTTTAAGTAAGCGCAATAATAATACTTCGTATCGTCCACAAGGTTGGAAAGCTTAACACTGAATGTTTTGTCTTTTGAAAGTGTGGCACTTATCATCTTTCCACTATGGACATTGTCTGATGTTTCAGAAAAAAGAATTCCTACCAAACAACCGTCGGCCACATTGTTTTCGTCTTTTACATGACCATGACACACAACCTCGTCATAAGAAAGAACATCCGCTCCATCAGTATATGGCTTCGCGCTGACTTCAATAGTTGTAGCCGGCAGACAAAGCATCTCCATATTTGAGAATAATTTCAAGATAGGATACAATTTGTATTTCTTATTTATCTGAAGCGGTTTTTTCATTTCCAGTTCATAGTGCGGGAAACTCTGTGGAAACAATGGGGCATTACAATAATCCTCCACGAAATATTCATTATATAAAATGTTATTATCTTCGTCAACAAGCCTGAAACCCACCGGAGTAGCAGGATAAACGATGTCATCCACATCTGCTTTGAATGTGTATGACAAAGCATCATTAACTGTATAATCAACATTCGAAAAAGTAGGAACGAACTTGGCTGTCAACAAAGGAGCCTGATATTCCATATTTAATGTTTTACTGTAACTCAGTTTTGGAAATTTAACATTGAGTCCCAACTGTGTATATGGTGTCACCGACCACTCAAAACCATTGTGTACAATTTGATAAAACTTGCTGTCTTTCTTCATTTCCATTAAATCTGTAAGACCAAACGAGCCACCGGCTCTCAACTGCCATCCAGTTTCATGAGAAACACTTACCTTTGCTAAATCTTTTGTTCCCAAATCAATACCCAATTCATAGAAAATACCAGCATTGAAAGTAATATCACCGGAAACAACAAATGGGTCAAATTTTGTATCGGTTATTCTTACTATGGCCTTCGGAGGCAAATTCGCCGGCGATTTATCGGAATATGTAAATGTAAAACCATAAGGACCTGATAATTCTGCATTTACTCCCAAAGAAATCGTTCCACCTATGCCAAATTTGATTCCAACATTTCCAAATAAAAAAACACCGGGAGCTATCGGCACTTGTGGTGCGACAGAAATTTCACTATCTTTTGAAATAGAACCATATACAGACCATCCTACTTGTGCATTATATGTTCCTCCAACAGATGCACTTAAATAAATTCCGGTTTCTTGTTCATATATGAAGCATCCCACAATACGCATGTCGGGAAGATTCAAACTTCCGGAAAGATCAAGCCCCGTACTTCCATCAAAAAAACCAAATAAGTTATCTATCGTAACACCATCGACAACATCAAGTTTAAATGTACCTAAATCGTGCGTCCAGTCAATCATTTCATCGGCCGATATTCGTTGCGGACCTTTCTTTTTTCCAGTCACATCAGTCGTTGAAGCCCTTACATTAAACAATCCGTAATACCGGGTAAACACATCTTCGATTTTCAATTGGCTACATTCGATTTTGATAAACGTGCCAATATCCTCCACTTTCTCAACTTTTCCGATGAATCCGCCCGGCAGTTTCTCGCATCTGTCCGTGGTAACAAGTTTGTCTCCTACCGCAGGCCACAAATCAGTTGGCGTTGACGGCGACAAATACAAATCAAGAGAGTCAACCAAAAGGATATAATCCCTGAAATCGGTGGACATGATTTTTGCATCTTCTGTATAAACGTTATCCGGTGTCTGGAACGTCACACTGTCGATGGCCTCAACAGGAATACGCACCACTGTGTCGGACGTCCATATCTCCTGCGTCACAAAATCCTCGTGCAACACACTGTCGACATCAATCCTGGAATAGACCATGCTGTCGACCTCGCTGAAAAACATCACATTGAAGTCGCCGTCGTTGCGATGGACAAAAAACGCGCGTTGCTCCTGCTGCGCCGTGGCCTGGGCGAACGGTGCCAACATGCAGACCAGGGATAAGATAATATGCAAGTATTTTTTCATCGCTTCTGGATTTTGGTTGATACGTTACCATATTTCACAACATACACGCCCTTTGGCATATCACCGAGCGAGAGGGCGGCGCAACCGTCGCTTCCCACTTTGACCGTGGCCACGAGCACACCCGCCGCGGTATAGGCCGTGACCTCAGAGCTGGCCGCGAGCCCGCGGAACGAGAGGCGGTCGCCATCGCGACGGAACCCGCCGTCAGCGGTACCAGGCTTGCCGATGGAGTTGGTGACTTTGTCTGCAAAATAATAACAGTCAAGCTTAGACAGCTCGTAGGCCACCTCATAGGACTCAGACTTAATCACAAGGCGTTTGCCCTCGAACGTGAGCTTGGGTCTGTCGGCAAGCGTGAAGTCGGCCGTCTCGCCGCTCCGCAGCTTCACCACAAGCGTGTTTGGCAATACGCCGCCCCATGCCGTGCCTACCGCCAATAACAGCAAGGCAACGATGTTAAGAATATTTCTCATAATCAAAAAATTGTATTATTAATCGATAATAAATGAAAACAACTGTTATAATATTTGCAAAAATAAACAAATATGTCAGTTTTCACCACCCTCGAATGTTAAAATACATTAACCCGTAAGATATCTTATCATGGATCGCGGCCAACACATATCATTTAATTTCAACACCTTAATATCTACTTGTAAAAAAAATAGTAACTTTGCATTCAGATAAAAATAATTATAAATCAGGACATGTCATTAAAATGTGGTATCGTAGGACTGCCCAATGTGGGTAAGTCCACTCTTTTCAACTGTCTGTCGAACGCTAAGGCACAGGCAGCCAACTTTCCTTTCTGCACCATAGAGCCCAACGTGGGTGTGATAACAGTGCCCGACGAGAGGCTCACACGCCTCGCCGAGATAGTACATCCGGGACGCATCGTGCCCGCAACCTGCGAAATTGTGGACATAGCCGGACTGGTGAAGGGCGCAAGCAAGGGCGAAGGACTGGGCAACAAGTTCCTGGGCAACATCCGTGAGACCGACGCCATAATACACGTGCTGCGCTGCTTCGACGACGACAACATCGTGCGCGAGGGCGGTGCCGCAGTAAACCCGCTGGAAGACAAGGAGATAATAGACACCGAGCTGCAGCTCAAGGACCTCGAGACAGTAGAGAGCCAGCTCGCAAAACAGCAGAAAGTGGCATCGGTAGGAGGCAACAAGGACGCCAAGATAGCCGTCGGTGTGCTCGAGGCTTACAAGGCTGCACTCGACAAAGGACTCAATGCCCGCACCGTGACTTTCGAGAGCAAGGAGGAGCTTAAGGTCGCTCACGACCTGTTCCTGCTCACCGCCAAACCGGTGCTCTACGTGTGCAACGTGGACGAAGCAAGCGCGAAGACCGGCAACAAATATTCTGACGCCGTGGCTGAAGTGGCAAAGGCAGAAGGCGCCGAGATGCTCGTCATAGCTGCAAAGACCGAGGAGGACATCGCCGGACTCGACACCTACGAGGACAAGCAAATGTTTCTCGAGGAGCTCGGACTGGAGGAGAGCGGCGTGAACCGTCTGATAAAGAAAGCCTACGCGCTGCTCAATCTCGAGACATTCATCACCGCCGGCGAGATGGAGGTGAAGGCTTGGACCTATCACAAGGGCTGGAAGGCTCCGCAGTGTGCCGGAGTGATACACACCGACTTCGAGAAAGGATTCATCCGTGCAGAGGTAATCAAGTACGAGGACTACATAAAATATGGTTCGGAAGCAGCTGTGCGTGAGGCCGGAAAGCTTGCCATCGAGGGCAAGGACTACGAAGTACAGGACGGCGACATAATGCACTTCCGCTTCAACGTCTGAACATCCACACAACCGCAGCATACGCAAGGCCGTGAGCCTCACGCAGACTGAACACAAGAAAACCAACCACACAAACAGCAACTTATGAACGCAAACCTATCATACATACTGTGGAACCCGGACGACACGGCGCTCCGCATAGGCAGCTTCGCCATGCACTGGTATTCGCTCTGCTGGCTCATCGGACTTGTCCTGGCCTATCTCATAGTAAGAAGGCTGTATAAGGAACAGAAGATAAAGGACGAACTGTTCGACCCGCTGTTCCTCTACTGCTTCATCGGAATACTCGTCGGAGCACGCCTTGGGCACTGTCTGTTCTATCAGCCCGACGTATATCTCTCCTCGTGGAAACACTTCGTAGAGATGTTCCTGCCCATCGAGTTCACCGGAAACAGCGACTGGCACTTCACAGGCTACCGCGGTCTGGCGTCGCACGGCGGCACATTCGGACTGATGATAGCCCTCTGGCTCTATGTAAGAAGGACAAAGCTGAACATCTGGCGCGTGCTCGACAACATAGCGATAGCCACACCTGCCACGGCGTTCTTCATCCGTATAGGCAACCTGATGAACTCCGAGATAATCGGTAAGCCGACCGACGTGCCATGGGCGTTCATATTCGAGCAGGTGGATATGCTGCCCCGCCATCCCGGACAGCTCTACGAGGCACTGGCCTACGCCGTGCTCATGTTCATCGGATGGGCTCTCTACCGCCGCCGTCCGCAGCGTGTGGGCACAGGTTTCTTCTTCGGACTCTGCCTGACGTATATCTTCACGGCGCGCTTCCTCATAGAGTTCACCAAGGAGATACAGGAACCCTTCGAAGCCGTGCTGCCAATAAACATGGGTCAGATACTCAGTCTGCCGTTCATTGCCATAGGCATCGCCTGCATGGTGGGAGGCAAATGGATGAAGCGTCTGGGCACGGAGAAATGACGGGGAAAACCGTTCAGAATATTGAGGAAATAAAATCACAGATAAGGAAAATAGGGGAAATTTATGGAAAATTTCCCCTATTTCTATGTTATTATGCGAAAATAATAATATATTTGCGACATAAACAATGCCGCAGATGATTGAGAAGACACCCGAACTCAGCTTTAAAGACAAACAGGAAGCCGTCAGACTGATTTTCGACAATACCATAACACCGCTGTTGAAGAGAATCAACAACGAGTATTGTTATTGGGACAAGGTGAAATATCTCGCCCCCGAAGGAGTCAGTGCCAAGGCATTATGGCAGGCTGTAAAGCTGCAACGCATGGCAAATGCAAAGTCTGTAAGATTCGGCAACTACACCTTCCGCTTCACCATAACCGAACACATGCTTGCACTGCTCCACGAATTCGACATGAACATGGGCGGCAACCTCGGCACAAGCAGTCTGATACCCGAAAGCGACAAGAACTTCTATCTCGTCAGCTCAATAATGGAAGAGGCCATCGCCTCAAGCCAGATGGAAGGCGCATCGACAACAAGAAAGGTGGCAAAAGAGATGCTGCGCAAGAACCAGAAGCCGAGAGACAAGAGCCAGCAGATGATTGCCAACAACTACGCAACCATAAACTATCTGTCTGAAAACAGGCAGGACAGATTCTCAGTGGATAAACTTCTCACAATACACAGATACATATCGTCGGGCACTCTCGAACGGCAGGAGGATGAAGGCTGTCTGCGCAAGACCGACGACATAGTGGTGATGGACGGCATAACGGGCGAGATAGCCCACACTCCACCTTCACACGACGAGGTGGAAACACTGCTCGAAGCTCTTTGCCAATTTGCCGACAACGACGATCCCGACAGCTTCATCCATCCGATCATAAAAGGAATCATCATCCACTTCATGCTGGCTTTCATCCATCCGTTTGTAGATGGCAACGGCCGTACGGCTCGCTCGCTGGTCTATTGGTATCTGATGAAAAAGGGATATTGGCTCACCGAATATCTGTCTATATCGAGAATTATATACCGCAACAAGAAACAATACGAGAAAGCGTTTCTATATACGGAGGCCGACGAATACGACCTGTCGTATTTCATACAATTCAACCTCGTAACAATGAAGCGTGCCTACGAAGAACTCAAGGCTTATCTGCAACGCAAGATAACAGAACGCGACAATCTTACCGGACTAAGAGGCATCAAGGGAATCAACCTGCGACAAGCACACATCATAAACGATCTCTACAAGAACAGCGGCAACATAATAACCGCAAAAGAGATTGCCATGCAGTTTGCTGTGACAGACAAGACGGCAAGAACCGACCTACAGTCGCTCGTGCGGCTGGGACTGATGAGCGAGGTAGCGCTCAACAACAGAATGACGGGATATGTACGGTCAGACAATTTTGACGATATCATAAAAGAACTGAGGAAAGGAAATTAGGGGAAATTTTCAGAAAATTTCCCCTAATTTCCATATATACGTGTATCGGTATGGCGCAGGTGATGCATCAACAGCCTTTCTGGCGATGCACGAAATAATGCTTCTCGCGGCTTTTCAGACATTCAATGTGAAGTTTATAAGGAATATATGCACAAACGGCTCAGACGGGCTTAAAATGCCGTATATGGCATATTTCCGGCATGTACAACGTATAAAGACGGGTAAGAAAGAGCATTCACCGCTATTTTTATATCCTTTCTGTCACGGCAATCCTCCTTCTTCATCCCTTCCGCTCATGCTTTACGCCCCACTCCATCCACGTCACTGCGACATCATCGTGCGCCGCCCGAACAGCCACCACCGCCATAGCTTAATCCGATATCGTTCTTGCATATTTATGCAAAAGCCATCATGACATAATGAATAAATATTCACGTCAACTCGAAAATACGCGCGTTTTTTCGAGCAACAGTCTCTTCGGTCGCAAATTCGCGAGTTTTGAGAGGGTTGCGCATCGCATTGACAGTCAGTTACTTACATTTTCCGGCGTTCCGATAGCCGTCATACTGCGCTGCGATATGGCCCGTTTCAGCCTCTGATATGGGCCATTTCGTGCCCCGATATGCCCAATATCACACCCTGATAAAGCCCGTTTCGCAACGCGATAAAGCCTTTTTCGCGCGACTGCCGTATAAAAACCGGCCGGCAGAGAAGAGAAAACGGGGGCGCAGAAAAATTCATAACGTCTGATAAAGGCATTATCGGCACGCTCCGTTTTCTATTTTGAGAAAATATTTTGTCAAGATTTTTTACTGTCAAAAATGTATATTTATACAGATTCAAAGCATTATACACTATATCAGAACCGCCGCCGACAATGATCCGGAAGCGGCTGAACGGGCAATATACCACGCGAGAATGATTATCATCCCACGCAGGAAAATACGGTACATACGACGGCAGTTGACAGCCGTCATCACACAACCGTCACGGACAAAGGACTGAAACACCGCACACCGGCATTTTATTCATAACATAAACATACGGCAAAGGTCGGCGACGGAGATTTTTTTAGTAACTTTGTCCGCAGCATAAACCAATAACCAACATAACCTATAATGAACTCAAAAGCTATCATTTGGACACTGTCGGGCCTCATCGCGCTTTCATCTTGCGCATCTAAAAGCAAGCAGACAAGCGATGAAGTGCTCCGGTCCATCCCGTTCCAGCAGGTCACGCTGCAGGACAACTTCTGGCTTCCACGCCTCAAGACACAGAAAGAAGTACTCGTTCCGTTCGCCCTCGACAAGGTGCGCCCGGCAATGGACAACCTGCGCAAGACGGGCAACTACCTGCACGGAGTGAAGGACGAGCTGCCGTTTCCACACCGTTTCGTGGCTTCCGACCTGTACAAGGTGATGGAAGGTGCCGCCTATCTGCTCACATTAGAGAAAGATGCCAAGCTCGAACACACGATGGACAGCATAATAGACCTCATCGGACGGGCGCAGCAGGACGACGGTTATCTGTATGAGTCGCACATAACAGGCGTGTCGGCCAACCACGAGCACTGGGGAGGCGGAGGCATGGGCGACAAGCCTTACTCATGGGTTGTGCACAGCCACGAGCTATACAACATGGGACACATGTACGAGGGTGCCGTGGCTTACTATCAGGCCACGGGCAAAGACAAGTGGCTGAAGATAGCCGAGAAGAGCGCGAGACACATCAATCACGTGTTCTTCGAGGGCGACCCGAACTACAACGGAGGCAAGCCCGTGAACCAGGCACCTGGACATGAGGAGATAGAGCTGGCGCTTGTCAAGCTGTTTCATGCCACAGGCGACTCGCTATATCTCAACATGGCGAAGCGGTTCATCGACATACGTGGAGTGACATACAAGCCCGATGGCGACGGAGTGATGAGCCCGAGCTACGCACAGCAGCACCTGCCCGTGCGCCAACAGACCAAGGCCGTGGGCCACGCCGTACGCGCAACATACCTGTATTCGGGCATGGCGGACGTCATGGCACAGACAGGCGACCAGACGCTGCGCCCCGCACTCAACAGCATCTGGGCAAACATCGTTGACACACGAATGCACATCACCGGCGGACTGGGCGCCGTGCACGGCATAGAAGGCTTCGGTCCGGAGTATCTGCTGCCCAATAAGGACGCCTACAACGAGACGTGCGCTGCCGTAGGAAACGTGATGTTCAACTTCCGGATGTTCATGGCAGAGAAGGACGCTAAGTACATCGACGTGGCCGAGGTGGCGCTATACAACAACGTGCTCGCCGGTGTCAATCTCGAGGGCAACAAGTTCTTCTACGTCAATCCGCTCGAAACCGACGGCCGGACAGCGTTCAACCAGGGCGTGAAAGGCCGCTCGCCGTGGTTCGGCACAGCCTGCTGCCCGTCGAACATAGCGCGACTGATACCGCAGATTCCGGGCATGATGTACGCCTATACGGACAACGACATATACTGCACATTCTATGCCGGCACATCGACCGTGATTCCGTTGAAGAAAGGAAAGGTAAGTGTGAACCAGCAGACCGAATATCCCTTCGACGAGACAATACGTATGGAGGTGAATCCCGAAGGCGGAAAACAGAAGTTCGCAATGCACCTGCGCATCCCGACATGGGCCGGCACGCAGTTTGTTCCGGGTAAGCTCTACTCTTATGTCAACGCAAGACCGGCCGAATGGAAGCTGCTCGTGAACGGCGAGGAGGTAAAGGCCGTGCCTGAAAAAGGATTTGTCACCATCGACCGCACATGGAAACAGGGCGACCGTGTGGAGCTGCGCCTGCCCATGGAAGTGCGTTACAACAAGGCGCTGCCGCAGGTTAAGGACGACAGGGGACGCCTGTGCGTCACACGCGGACCGCTCGTATATTGTGCCGAAGCGGTGGATAACGCGGCAATGCCGGCAAGCTACGTGCTCTCGCCAGAGGCTGGAGCGAGCGTGAAAAAGGCCGACAGCGGACTGCTCAAAGGCATAGACTTCGTGACGGTTAAGGCACACTCGGTGCAGGAGGAAGGCAACGGCAACCTCACCATGGTGCCCTACTACGCATGGGACAACCGCGGTGACGATGCAATGATAGTATGGATGGCCGACAACGACGAGCTGGCAAAGGCATCCATACCCGTCATACCGGAATACATCGCCGACGTAACAGCCACCCACACATTCGATCAGGACGACGTGCTCGCAATGGTAACGAACGGCTATCCCGCCAATTCCTTCGACACATCCATACCGCGCTGGACAAGCTGGCCGCAGAAAGGAAAGGAGCAGACAGTGGAACTGAAGCTCAAACGACCGCTCAAGCTGCAAAGTCTTTCGGTGTATTGGTACGACGACCGCGGCGGCGTGCAGGTACCGGAATCATGGACTTTGGAATACAAGGAGAACGGAGAGTGGAAGAAATTCCCAATCTACGTCACAGACGAATACCGTGTACTGAAAGACCAGTACAACATGGTGCACCCCGGCGAGGACATCATGGCTGAGGCATTAAGGCTGCACATCGTTCCGAAAGCCGACGCCGCGGTAGGCATTCTGAGCGTGCAGATAGAAGAAGCGAAGTAGAAACAAACACATAAAAGCATAAAAACGGAATGTCCGCGACGGGTATCAGGCACACCGTCGCGGACATTCTGTTTATTCGCGCCGTCGGATGCACGACGTAAAGTCAGTAGAGCTGCATCTCAAGATCCACCACATCTAGCCAACGTCCGAACTTATAGCCCACGTTGTGGAAGTGTGACGCCTGCACGAAACCTAATTTCTTATGAAGCGCTATGCTCGGTTCGTTGCATCCGGTGATGCAAGCCACGAGCACGCGGCAGCCCTTGTCACGACACGCTTCTATGAGTCTCTGCATGAGCGACGTGCCTATTCCTCTGCCGCCGGAGCCGTGAGCCACATATACCGTGGTCTCAAACGTGTTGGCAAAGGCCGCGCGCTCCTTCCACGGATGGGCATAGCAGTAGCCCTCCACCACCCCGTTCTCCTCATAAACGAAGTAGGGACACGAGGCAGATATGTCCTTCACACGCTGCGCCATCTGCTCCACGGTGAGCGCCTTTGTCTCAAATGTCTCCACACCCTCGGTGATGTAGCGGTTGTATATCTCGGTTATCCGCCGCACATCCTTTTCTTCCACAAATCTGATCATATCGTTCAAGCGTTTTTTATAACCACCATATCAGTCACACATCAGGCTCAGGCCTTCGCTCCTGACGCCTTGGCCGTGGCGTTTATCTCGTGCTCTGCCTTCTTGCATACGCCCACAATCATGTCGCAGGCATCCTCAAGAGATATGCGGGCAGTGTTCACAACAACGTCGTAATGATGCGGGTCGTCCCACTTCTGACCTGTATAATACTCGTAGTGAGTGGCTCTTGCGCGGTTCGTACGCCTTATCTCGTTCAACGCTTTCACGCTGTCCATCTTGTACTCTTCGCTGCAACGTTCCACGGCAGTCTGCTCATCGGAGCAACAGAACACGCGTACCACGCCGCGGAAATCCCTCAACACGAAGTCGGCACAACGTCCCACGATGACACACGGCTCCTTTTCCGCCAGCGTATCCACAATCTTGCTCTCGGCAAGAAACAGCACATCGTCGTCAGACAATCCGCGTCCTGCATGCGAGCCATAACCCTGCGAGAGTATGCACTTGAGCCAGAAGTCAGGTATGTTCTGCTCGTTCTTCTTTATGTAATCCTCGTTAATGCCACTGTCGCGCGCCGCCATCTTTATGAATTCACGGTCGTAGAGCTTCACACCGAGCTTCGAGGCAAGCATCTCTCCCAGCCTGTGGCCGCCGCTTCCGAGCTCACGCGCTATGGTCACCACAATGTGCTTACTGGTAGCCATGGCCTTGGCAGCAGCCTTGCCTGAGTAGCCCAGCAGGCTGTCGAGAACGCGGGTGTAAGGCGTAAGGAAGTGAACTATCGGGCCGACAAGCAGTGCCGCGGCGACCGTACCCTCGCGCACACCTTTTATGCCGTCGAGGAATATCCATGAGAATATGCATGCCACCAGCACGTTGGCGATGTCGAAGCCGAGCTTCACGTAACCGAAATCACCCTTTATCTTGCGTGCCAGCACCCTCACGAAGAACTCGCCGGCAACCATTGCCACGTCGGCCTTCACCTCGAGAGTTATTCCTACGGCAAGTATAACGCATCCGGCAAGCATGCTTATGAACTTGAAGAAATAGGCATCAGGCGCAAGCCACGACAGCGAATTCATGGATATGTCGATGAACGTACCGAAACACAGAGTTATAGGAATCTGAAGAAGATACATGCGAAGCTCCGCCCGAAGCTGCTCACGGGTCATGAGCAACAAATCGCACAATATGAAAAAGGCATTCATGAGGATGGTCCATTGTCCCATGGTCAGCGGAGTGATCATACTGAGCACATAGTTCACACTCGTGATAGGCGATGTACCGAGCAGCGCCCTCGTGATGAAGGCAATACCGTATGCGTTGATAAACACTGACACGAAGAACAGAATGTAACGCCGCGTAAGATATTTTTTTGTTGTTTGCATAGATAAATGATTTATTGTTGTTATTCCGGCTTATGGTCGGACTTATATTATCACACAACCGAGCTCATGTCATCACACGACAGAACAGCCATTGTCAGACTGCCGGACGTGTGTGATCAGGCATCCTGACACACACCGTAGGACAACCGAGCCATTGTTATACAGTCTCTTAGGACGCACCGCGTCCGCTATGTTCAGGCGGGGCGCCCTGCCCCGCCATTCAGGAATAAGTATCAAAAACAAACAGATGTGCTGACGCAACCGCGTCACTTACCTGTCACAATCTTCTTTATCTCGTTGAGTTTGTTGAGAGCCTCAACAGGTGTAAGGTTGTTTATGTCGAGCCCGAGTATCTCGTCGCGTATCTGACACAGCACAGGGTCGTCCAGTTGGAAGAAGCTGAGCTGCATTCCCTCGCGCGTCATGTTTATCTTCTCTGCCGAAGGCTTGCCCACGCTTCCCACCTGGGAGTTGTCGGCCTCGAGCTCCTTCAGTATCACTTCGGCACGCTTCACGATGCTGCGCGGCATGCCGGCAATCTCTGCCACGTGTATTCCGAACGAGTGCTCTGAGCCTCCGCGCATGAGCTTGCGCAGGAAGATGACCTTGCCGTCAACCTCCTTCACGCTCACGTTGTAGTTCTTTATGCGCGAGAAGTTCTTCTCCATCTCGTTCAGTTCATGGTAGTGTGTGGCGAAAAGCGTGCGTGCACGTGCCTTGGGATGCTCGTGCAGATATTCCACGATGGCCCACGCTATGGAAATGCCGTCGTATGTCGATGTGCCGCGTCCCAGCTCGTCGAAGAGCACCAGCGAGCGCGGAGTGACGTTGTTCAGTATGTTCGCCGCCTCGGTCATCTCAACCATGAACGTCGATTCGCCCAGCGATATGTTGTCCGATGCGCCCACACGGGTGAATATCTTGTCCACCAGACCTATTCTCGCGCTCTCTGCCGGCACGAAACAACCTGTCTGGGCCAACAGCACTATGAGCGCCGTCTGGCGCAGCAGGGCCGACTTACCGGCCATGTTGGGACCTGTTATTATCATTATCTGCTGACGCTCGGTGTCCAGCTCTATGTCGTTGGGCACGTAACGCTCGCCCACCGGCAGCTGCGTCTCTATCACCGGATGGCGTCCGCCCTTTATCTCCAGCACGTCGTCGTCGGCAATCACCGGTCTGACGTAGTTGTTCTCCTCCGCCGTCTTGGCGAACGAGAGCAGACAGTCGAGGCGCGCCACGATGTTGGCGTTTATCTGAATCTGCGGTATATATTCGCCCGCTGCGACCACGAGCTCGTTGAACAGGCGCGTCTCAAGGGCGAGAATCTTCTCGTCGGCGCCCATTATCTTCTCCTCATATTCCTTCAGCTCCTGCGTGATGTAGCGCTCGGCGTTTGCCAGAGTCTGCTTTCTCACCCAGTCGGCAGGCACCTTGTCCTTGTAGGTGTTGCGCACCTCGAGGTAGTAACCGAACACGTTGTTGTAGCCTACCTTCAGCGATGCTATGCCCGTCTGCTCGGTCTCGCGCTCCTGTATCTGCATCAGATAGTCGCGTCCGCCGCGCGATATGGCCCTGAGTTCGTCGAGCTCGGGCGAGAAACCGTCGGCTATCACCCCACCCTTGCTCACGAGCTGCGGCGGGTCGGGCTGAATCTCGCGCCCTATTCTGTCGCGCAGGTTCTCACAGAGGTTAATCTGCGCGCCTATGTTCTCAAGTATCTTGTTGCCCGAATGGCTGCACGCCGACTTCAGCGGCACCATTGCCTGCATAGCCACCCTGAGCTGAACGAGCTCGCGCGGCGACACTCTTCCCACCGCCACCTTTGATATGATGCGCTCGATGTCGCCCATGCGGTGGAGCTGCTCGTCGGCCATCTGACGGAAGTCCGGCTTGCGGAAGAAGTGCTCCACTATGTCCAGACGGTCTTCTATCTGCCTTGCGTCCTTCAGCGGAAAGACTATCCAGCGCTTCAGCATGCGTCCGCCCATCGGCGTTACGGTGCGGTCGATGACGTCGAGCAGCGACGACCCGTCCTCCTGCATGGAGTGAAGAAGCTCGAGCGAGCGTATGGTGAACTTGTCGAGCCGCACATACCGCTCCTCCTCTATGCGTGCGAGCGACGTGATGTGAGAGATGTGCGTGTGCTGGGTCATCTCGAGATATTGCAGGATGACGCCCGAGGCAATCACCCCACTGCGCAGATGTTCCACGCCGAAACCCTTCAGCGAGTGTGTGCCGAAGTGGCGCAGCAGCTTCTGTCGTGCGCTCTGCTCGGTGAACATCCACTCGTCCAGCTCGAACACGCACCATCGTGTGCCGAACCGTTGTTCGAACTCCTGACGGCACGACTTCTCATAGAGCACCTCCTTGGGCTGGAAACTGCCGAGCAGTTTCTCCACATAGTCGGCCGTACCCTCGCCGGTGAGGAACTCGCCGGTGGATATGTCGAGGAACGCCACACCGCATGCCGACCGTCCGAAGTGCACGGCCGCCAGGAAGTTGTTCTCCTTATAGTTCAGCACATTGTCGCCCATTGCCACGCCGGGAGTCACCAGTTCGGTGATGCCGCGCTTCACGAGAGTCTTCGTAAGTTTGGGATCTTCCAGCTGGTCGCATATAGCCACGCGTCTGCCCGCCCTTATGAGCTTGGGCAGATAGGTGTCGAGCGCATGATAAGGAAAGCCTGCCATCTCCGTAGCCTGTCCCGTCTCGCGCGAGCGTCCGTTGCTGCGCCGCGTGAGAGTGATGCCCAGTATCTTCGACGAAGCAATGGCATCCTCGCAATAAGTCTCGTAGAAGTCGCCGCAGCGGAACAGCAGCAGCGCGTCGGGATGCTTCGCCTTGAGGTCGAAAAACTGTTTCATCATCGGCGTGAGGCCGTCATCTTTCTTTTTTGCAGACATGTCGGTGTATTGATTTTCAACACGCAAAATTACACAAAATCAGCGAAAAAAGACAACATTCGGCTCACATTAAACATCTGAATGGCGACAAATTGCGACTTTGGAACAAAAGAGACAGAGAGTCAGGGGGTCAATGATTACTATAAAGCAAGTCTATCGACAAATTAGCGCAAAGTGATAAAAGCCATGACAACACATTCGCCTACGTGACAATAAATCCACATTGCCAAAACCGGTAAACCGTCGATGCACGCCGGACACATGTTTCCGGTGTCCTTTCCTGCGTCTTATATCAGTGTCTTTACAGGAAACTCAAGCGACGTACTTAACGTGAGTTCGACGAATTCAAAACAAAGCGAGCTGTGTG
>ULRH01022741.1_pt1 | contig 18087 bp, 21 predicted proteins | sample 1955271 | NCBI WGS metagenome assembly ULRH01 (sample SAMEA4835677, study PRJEB28245) | human gut metagenome | biome: gut microbiome; material: fecal sample | place: Denmark | collected 2008 | reverse complement strand
AAATGCCTTTCTATGATTAGCATTTACCTCCTACCCGATTATATTATATAATGTACGCGCGTACATTATATAATTAGGACCTTTCTAAAAAAGCATAGAAAAAATCTGAAGCCATCGCTATCAAATCCGGATTATTGTGTACATTTGCACTGTCTTTATACCAAGCCGAAATGAACAGAAACATCAAGACCCAAATAAATGTAAACGGACAACTGATGGACTTGTCGCATCCGCAAGTAATGGGTATCCTGAACGTAACACCCGATTCTTTCTTTGCCGGAAGCCGCAAGCAGAGTGAAAAAGAGATAGCAGAGCGCGTGCGTCAAATCGTAGAAGAAGGAGGAAGCATGATTGATATCGGTGCATATTCTTCACGTCCGAATGCCGGAGACGTTCCTGCCGAAGAAGAAATGCGCCGTTTGCGTTATGGGCTTGCCGTTATCCGGCGTGAATGTCCCGAAGCGGTTGTTTCGGTAGATACTTTCCGTGCCGATGTGGCAAAGATGTGTGTGGAAGAATATGGTGCGGCTATTATCAATGATATTTCTGCAGGCGAGATGGATGCGAATATGTTTCCGGTGATTGCCCGCTTGGGAGTCCCTTATATTCTTATGCATATGCAGGGTACTCCGCAGACCATGCAGGCTTGCCCGCATTACGGCAATGTGGTGAAAGAGGTGATGTGTTATTTCTCTGAGAAAGTGCAACGTTTGCGCGACTTAGGAGCAAAAGATATTATCCTCGACCCGGGTTTCGGTTTCGGAAAGACGCTGGAGCATAACTATGCTTTGCTGGACCAGCTGGAAGAATTCAGCATTTTCGAACTTCCTTTGTTGGTAGGTGTATCGCGCAAGTCGATGATATATAAACTGTTGGGCGGAGGACCGGAAGATGCGTTAAACGGTACTACCGCCATTCATGCCCTTGCTTTGATGAAGGGAGCTTGTATTCTTCGTGTTCACGATGTGAAAGCAGCAGTCGAAACGGTAAAAATCGTCAATGCTATGCGGCAATCCCGATATGTTTGTCAATAAAACCTACTAACAGCTATGCCATTCAGTTTTACGATACTCACTATTAAAGATGTCATCGACATCTTGCTTGTGGCTTTCTTGCTCTACAAGACTTATAAGCTGATGAAATCCTCAGGGTCTATCAATGTGTTTACCGGCATATTGGTGTTCATTGTGATATGGGTCATCGTGTCGCAGGTGTTGCAGATGCGTTTGCTGGGGTCTATCTTCGATAAGTTGGTCAGTGTGGGAGTCATAGCCATTATTGTTTTGTTTCAAGATGAAATCCGTCACTTCCTGCTTTCGTTAGGTTCCCGCCACAGCACGAACACTATTTTGCGCTTCTTCAAAGGAAAGCAGAAAAGCGGTGGCGGGAAAGAAGATATCATGCCCATTGTCATGGCATGCCTTAGCATGAGTAAAGGCAAGGTAGGTGCGCTTATCGTTATGGAACGTGACTTTCCGTTGGACGACATTGCCCGCACGGGCGACATTATCGACGCCAATATCAATCAGCGGCTGATTGAGAATATTTTCTTTAAGAACAGTCCGTTGCATGATGGTGCGATGGTTATCAGCCATAAGCGCATCAAAGCAGCCGGATGTATCTTGCCAGTATCCCATAACCTGAATATCCCCAAGGAATTAGGCTTGCGCCACCGTGCTGCTTTGGGTATTTCGCAAGAAACGGATGCGTTGGCTATCATCGTGTCCGAAGAGACTGGCGGCATATCCATTGCTTATCAAGGCGAGTTCCACTTGCGTCTTACAGCCGAGGAACTGGAACGCATGCTGACCGAAACACGTCAGGAAGAGTAAACGCTTAAAACCGCATGGAAGCATAAAGTCCGTAGTATCCGTCGCCGGCTACAGGCTGAAGACTTAACTGATGCTTTCGTGCAAAAGGGCGGGTGAAGATGTAAGAACATCCTGCACCGATGGCGGCTCCTGCCAGCACATCCCAACCATCATGCTTCTTGCCGTATATGCGGCTCCAGCCCACGTAGGTAGATACAATGTATGCCGGAAGCCCCCATTGCCAGCCGTAACGCCGTTGGATAAAAGCCGCTGCCGCGAACGAGGTAGCGGTATGCATGGAAGGAAACGAGTGGTGGTCGCTATGGTCGGGACGTTCTTTCCGTACACTGTACTTCAGGGCATAAGTAATGCCGGCGGTAGTCACCGCTGCCAATGCGCCTTGTTTCAGTCCTTGCCAGTCTTGTTGTATCAATACGGCTGCCAGTCCGGCTACAGGCAGTGCAATGGCACCGATGTCGCCCGATGTACGTACCGCTTTGCGTGCGCCTGTTACTTCTATTTGTTGGGCGGACAGGGGAAGAAGTCCGATAAATAAAGTGAAAAGGATGAGCAGTCTTTTATCCATTTGTCGTTTGTTTACAGTTTGGGAAGGAATATCAGTAATCCGATAACGGCAGAAGCCATCGCCAGCAGTAAGACGGCTCCTGCTGCAAGGTCTTTGGTGCGCTTGATGGCTTCATCGTATTCGGCAGAGACACGGTCGGCTAACGCTTCGATGGCGGAGTTGACCGCTTCGGCCGCCAATACCATTCCGATACATAGGCAAATCGCTATCCATTCCGTGACAGACAGTTTTACACAAATGCCTGCAATCACGACGCAGGCGGTAATGAAACAATGTATCCACGCATTGTGTTCATAACGGATAAGCAAGTAGATGCCGTGAAAAGCATATTTAAAACTCAGCATCCGTTTGCGGAATGTAAACCCGTCGTTCTTCATGACTCTCTGTTCAGATGTTTACGCATACTTCTACCGGGCAATGGTCGGAACCGAAAATCTCGGTGTGGATAGCGGCACTTTCCAGTTTGTCGGCAAGGCGTGCGGAAGCCAGGAAGTAATCAATGCGCCACCCGGCATTCTTCTCGCGTGCCTTGAACCGGTACGACCACCATGAATAGATACTTTCTTGTTCGGGATAGAAGAACCGGAAAGTATCGATAAATCCAGCGTCCAGTAAAGTTTGGAACTTCTCGCGTTCCTGGTCGGTGAATCCGGCATTCATGCGGTTGGTTTTCGGGTTTTTCAGGTCTATTTCTTTATGGGCCACGTTCAGGTCTCCACAGACCAATACAGGCTTTTTGGCATCGAGCGCCAGCAGATATTGGCGGAAAGCGTCTTCCCATGTCATGCGGTAATCCAGCCGTTTCAGCCCGTCTTGCGAGTTGGGGGTATATACGGTCACCAGATAGAAATCTTCCATTTCCAGTGTGATGACTCTGCCTTCACGGTCGTGCTCGTCAATACCCAAACCGTAGCTTACTTGCAAAGGTTGGTGACGGGTAAAGATAGCTGTGCCCGAATAGCCTTTCTTTTCAGCATAATTCCAATACGAGGTATATCCGTCGAAAGCCAGGTCAAGCTGTCCTGCCTGCATTTTTGTTTCTTGCAGGCAAAAGAAATCAGCGTCCAGCTGGAGGAATGCTTCGCGGAATCCTTTGTCACAGCAAGCGCGAAGCCCGTTTACGTTCCAAGAGATGAATTTCATATAATCTTTATTTTTGTATATCAAACAAATAGGTTAGCCGCGCGCCGATATACGAATGTGCCGAGCGCGAGAACGGGTCTTTCTTCGAATTGTTGTAGAAGTCCGCCAAGCCGAAGTAGTAACGCGCTTCCACGATGAAGTGGCCAATGCCCGTACGTACTTCCAAGCCGCCTCCACCTACGATGCCATAATCGAATTTCTTGTCCGCCATCTTTCCGTATTGTTCGTTTGGCGTTCTTCCGGAAGGGTCCCACGGGTCACTCATCGTTTCTTTTTCGTTGAGCAGGTAGCCCACTTGCGGACCTAAATTGAGGACAAAACGCACGCCGTTGCCTTTGTCTTTACCGAAAGCGAGGTGTGCCAGCAACGGAATCTCGATGTAATTCATCGCACGGTGATACGTATTGCCCGTCTCGTCTTCGATGACTTCTTTCCAACCGCGTTGGGAAAAGTTCACTTCCGCTTGGATACCGCAAATCATGCTGAAATATTTTTCGCCGATGTAGCGCACGGTTACGCCGAATTCGGGACCAATCAGTTTGCTTTGTTTGAAACCAGGAGTGATGCTGATAGAACTGAAGTTCCCCCCGCCGTTCACTCCGATGGCTAAATTGCTGCGTTGGTCTTGCAGTTGGGCGTTCGCCGGCAAGCTATACAGCATCAGCCCTGTCAGAAGAAAAAAGAATATCCGTTTCATGTAAAATTATTCAAAATCAAGTTTGATCAGCTCATAATCTTGCGAGAAATGCACGAAAAATATCTTGCGGTTGATGAACCCGCCCCAATTGTTGACACGTTCAAACTTAAAGCCGGTCTGTATCGGCACTACGTTTAAACGGTTCAGGTTGTTTTCCAGCTTATTGCCGTACTTCGAGAGGCCTTTCAGGAAATAATAGCCGATGTCGAATCCCAACATGCCGTATTTGGGATAAATGTTCGCCATATCCTTGCTATACCAATGGCGGTAGGCATGGGTGAAATTGACCGCAGCCGGAAACAGGTTGTTGGTGTAGAACGACGAATAGAAATACGTGTCCAGTTCGTAGAAATTGGCCAGGAAATCCTGTGTGTATGTCTGCCATTCCGGATAACCGAAAAGGTGCATGTCGAAGTGCGGGTGTTCTTTACGTACCAAGGTGAGGTGGGGCACCAGTTTGGTCAGTGCCGTGCTGCGTGCCGAAATGGGGATAAATACATTTTGGCGCGTGGTGTCCATCGCACCGATAACTTTGTTCGGGTCGATGTTTGTTCCCAGCCGGATTTGGCTGAAACGGATGCCATTGTCTTTCAGTTCCGCCTTCATGCCTTTGATGAAGTCGGCTTTTTCCGGGTCGTCTGTCCCATCATCGAGGAATACGACGTTGCTTTGTCCGAATTTGCGGATAAAGTGTTCATATACTTCAGAGTACAGGTAAGATTGCGGCGTGTTGATTTGGTAAAGCAACGGGCTGTTGAACACTTCGTCCACTTTCGGTGCGAAAGGGACTATCAGCCGGATGTTATGCTGTTGGGCAAAGTCGGCCACAGAGGTGATTGAGCCTGGGTTTACCGGGCCGATAATCAGGTCCATGTCTTTCATGACGCCGTTTGCCAATATTTTGTTTGTTCCTGCTTTTGTGCCTTTCGTGTCATACGCGTAAATATCCATGGATACGTTTTGGCGCTTCAAGCTGTCGGCCGCTATCAGGAAGCCTTCGTAGAATTCCACAATGCGCGATTGGGCTTCGCGCTTGCTTCCCGCCGTCTCTTTAGAGAAAGGCAGCATCAATGCCACTTTGATGGTGTTGATAGGTTTCTTCTCCGTTACGCTTTGGCTGAACAGTTCTTCGTTGGTCGGTTCTATGACCGGTGCAGGAGTTTTTTCCGCTTCCACTTCCTGTTTCGGGTAAGGGATGAAGAGGAAAGTGCCCCGCTTCAGTTTGCCTTTCTTCAGTTCGGGATTGGCTGCTATCAGCTCTTCCTCGGTGATGCCATATTCACGGCTGATGCTGAAAATGGTTTCGCGGCGTTGCACCTTGTGCATGGTTTGCCAGTCGTCCTTCTTCGTTTCCCCGGCAGGTTGTGCGGAAGAGGCTTGAGTTGTTGTATCGGGTTCGCCGGTAGATGCCGGAATGATGACAACTTGCCCTATGCGGAAATTTTCGGCACTTAGTCCCGGATTGGCGGCGCAGATGGCTTGTGCTGTCACGCCGTATTTTACCGTCAGTTGGTAAAGGGTTTCTCCCGTCTGAATCGTGTGATACTGGGGAGCATGGCTGCTTGTCCCCGATGCCTGAGGTATTTTCAGGGCTTTTCCGGTACGTATTTTCTGGTCGCTTCCCGGATTCATCCGCACGATGTCGTCTACCGATACGTTATACATACGTGCTATCGAATAAAGACTTTGTCCTTTGGCCACGGTGTGCAGAAAGTATTCCGTATTTCCGTTTGTTTGTGCTGTCGCAAAGGGCTGGCCCATAAAGAGCGCGGCCGCAAAGCAGAGAATATGAATGAATTTCATGTTTCGTCTATTGAATGGTTTCGGCAGGCAAAAGTACGCATTTTTATTGGTAGACTCACGAATATTGCCAAGAATTTACGGTTTATAAAAGAAAAAAGTGAAATATGCTTGCCGCACGCTTGGCGTTTTATCGGACACGGAGGCGCGCAAGCGTAAATATATTCCACCCAACGTGTCAATTTTTAAATCTCTACGTTTGACTTTATTATCCTAATAGTCTCCCTTTTACGTTCTCCGTCCCAAAACCGTACGGTTTCCGTCCCAAAAACATACGGTTTTGGTTCGGAGAACGTACGGTTTTGGGACGGAAACCATAAAAAGAAACCGTCTGCACCGGCGATACAACCCGTATGTTTCGGCAAATGTATCGTGGCTTTTTGGAAACGGTTTCTAACTGCCCGTAGTTTTCGTTTTTGATTGATTCGATTCAAAATAGGGCAAGATTTCTTTACAATATTTTTGTGTTTACGAAAAAATGTATACATTTGTACTCAGACTCTCGGGTCTTGCGCTTTAATGCTTGAGGCGACCCGCGCCGGGCAGAGTGTGGCGAAGCCGTTACAGGTTAAGCCATACGAAGCGGGCTTTGGGCGGGAAGGAGAGTCAAGACATAATGGAAGGCGTTTACTTTGACGCTCTGTTTGAGACGATCCGAAATCTAGCAAATTTACGAATCAAAGTCTTGAACATAGCAACGGTAGATGCCCGGGGTGTGATTTATATCACAGCCTTTGGCGTATCCTGCCAGCCCGAACTATACCGTTCGGGCACAAGGGGTTTCTATACCTATATAATTAGGTGTGCCAAGACTGGAGCGGTATACATTCATATCGGCGTGGGCTCTGACGTTGTCTGTTCAACTTTGATGGGCAGTGCTAGAGCCTCGGATCGTGGGACGGACAACAGGACGGACTCACGCTTTTTTATGTCTGTACGTTTAAAGGTATAATCATGCCGATATGGACACATTGCCTGATGTGAACACCCGACGAGGCGGGACAGAACCTCCTCACGCCGGATTTGCCTCCGGTGTCTCCCCCAAAGCCAAAGATTCATCAGTAGGGGTGTCGGTAAGGTATGCTCTACATCCAATGAAACGTTGGTATGTATTGCGTGCCACTTACAACCGCACGCTCAAGGCATACGGTGTCTTGACAGAGAAGGGGATAGAGGCTTATCTTCCGATACATTATGTACAGAGAGACTTCAACGGCAAAAAGAAACGCATCGCAGAGCCGCTCCTTCCCAATTTCTTGTTTGTTTACGCTACCTCGGAAGAGGTGGAAACCTGCGTCAAGCGCACTCCTGAACTTTCTTTCCTTTCTTATTACTACAACCATTTCCAGACCGACCCGGCAGGCAAGAACCGCCCCTTGACGATAGGCTACGATGACATGATGAACTTCATCCGGGCAACCTGTGTAGACAACGGACACGTCCGGATAGTCAGTCCGGAGCAATGCCGTTTCAAGGGCGGCGATAAGGTGCGGGTTATCGAAGGCGCGTTTGCCGGAGTGGAAGGCAGGGTAGCCCGCGTGTCTGGCCAGCAATGCGTGGTGGTCGACCTGAAAGGCGTTTGCTTGGTAGCAACGGCTTATATACCGACCGGATTTTTAATGCGTATAACAATATAGAAGTTTAACTCTTAAAAAATGAAAGTATGAAAACAATTTCGCTTCGGTTTATGGCACTGATGTGCTTAGGCTTAGCAGTCTCTGCGTGTGATGAAACAGAAATTACAACCGTCCTGTACTCTTCAGATATGGCGGATTTCACCGTAGCTAATCAGACTACCGGTGAAACGGTAGAAAACGAAACGCTGCAAACCGGCGGTTTGAAAGCCTTGGAAGTCCAGCCCGGCGACGTGTTGCGTTTATCCTACACTCCTCCCGAAGAGTATAAACAATACAATTGGGAAGTGGAATTTATCGCGTTCAATGATACGGTAAAGGTATCTTCCCCTTATGTAGCCAATTACACCATCGCCCATACGGAGCCAGGCGAGTATAGAGTGGCTTGCAGAGGGACGGTAGTGGCACAACAAGATGAAGAAACCACTTGGGTAGGTGAAGATACCGGTTCGGTTCGTGTTAAAGTGGTGGAATGAGGTTTGTGTGATTGATAAGACTGGATTATCATGTTTAATCGAATGGATTTCTTGAATAAGCATAGGATATTGCCTGCTGTCATGGTGGCATGTTCTATGCTTTTTGTGTTGTCTTGTTGCGTGTTGCAGAGGAATAAGGAACTTCGGCACGATAGTGATAGCATTGGGGTGTGTACAGATTCTGTGGTGTCTTCATCAGATACGTTTTCTGTTGCAAAGCTCGATTCTGTTAGGAAACAGGAATTGTTTTATGCGCTGCAACATACGGATAGTATGTCTTTGTATGTCATGCATTTCCCAAAACAATCTGATGACTCTGTTTATGTTGATAGTCTTTTCAGCTATCCGGTAGAAAAATGTATAAGAAAAATTTCCAAAGAACAACGTGCGGTTCTCGTGTTTCTATTGACTGATGATAGGATGCTTGTCGGGAAATGTCTTTCTGTCAGGCAACCCTTTTTCCCAAAATTCATTGTTTGCATAGCAGCCCCTAAAGGAAATGTCTATTTGTTATTCTCTTTAGGAACGGAAGAAATGGGCTTTTCTTCAGACGGTATGACCTATTCAACATATATGATTACTGACTTCCGCTCTGTCTTGCGATGGATAGATGCGGTTTTGCCTGACATGAACATTTTAACCATTTATTGATTTTCTCTATGAAAAAGATATGTTTCTTGTTATTGTTAAGTCTTACACTTGTTCAAAGTGTACAAGCCCAGACGCTTCATGCGATTGTGTTTGCAAATACGAAATGCCCAGGAAATCCTCGAAAGCCTAATGATCCTGGTATAGGAGCGTCTGTTATGTGCGATTATCAACGTATGCGCATTGAATTGGAAACCATAGCTACTTTTTGTGGATACAAAAAAGATTTTCAGATGTATGAAGGTTCTCCGCAAAATTTTTGCAGGGACAAATTGGAATACGCTTTGAACAACTTGAAATGTGGTAAGAATGATATTGTATTCTTTTATTATTCCGGTCACGGAGGGCGTCCAGAAGTGATGACAAAAGATTCATTTCCCCATATGCAACTTCTTGTAAACCCTTTCAATCCTAATAATATTATAAAGGCGAGGAATTATTACCCGTTGTCACAGGTTTTGAAACGTATAAAGTCTAAACGTCCAAGATTGGCAATTGTTATAGGAGACTTGTGCAATAGTACGTCACCTTTAGTTCCTGTTGAAAACGTAGCATCAATGAGAGGTATTACTAAAATATCAAAAATACCTTGTGAGTTTTATAGGGCTTTATTTTTGAAAGTAAAGGGGAGTATTATTGCGACTTCAAGTAGACCAAAAGAAGTATCTAAGGGGGATGCTGTTTACGGGGGGTATTTTACAGCCAGTTTTACAGAAGCCTTGCAAATCATGATAACTGAAAACATGAAGCCTGATTGGAATACGTTATTTGAAGGAAGTAAAATCCGGACGCGGGCAAGAACAGGTGGAGAACAAAATCCTTACTGGGAGCTTGACATACATCCTGCTGATGAAGCTCCTACCCATGATGTTTTAGATAATCCCGAACCTGTAACGCCTCCTGTTCAAACAGATGGTATAGATACCTATTTAACGACTATCGGAAATGATCATACTCCTATTAACGAACGGATACGGCTGATTGATGTGGTGTTATCTAAATTCTTTTCTTCGCCTAAGGCCAAAGTGGAGGTAGTGGGAAAAGACGGGAAGACCATTGTGGCAACCAAATATGCAGATATGTATCTAAATAATCTCAGCATAGCCAGGAAGTTGGTGAAAGTGGTTACTGTCAATCAGGAAGTAAACGGAAGTGGAAAATTAATTTCCCTGAAAGTTCACGAAATGTATAAACTGTAATACAGATAGAAAATGAAAAGATGGTTGTTTTTTCTTGCTGTGCTTGTTTGTTGCTTAAACGGTATGGCGCAAACGAATGATTTGACGCAAGAGCAGAAGGAAAGTTTCATTATGCGGTGTGAAGAAACGATTGAAGCGTTTCAGTATGGGCTGGAGATTATAGGTGATAAGTCTCAAGAAAAAGCGGTGAAAGAACATTATAAGAAAAATATCCTGTCCTTTTTTATGGGGAATGGTTTGCCTTATCGGGATACAGAAGGAAGAGAACACCCTGCTGTAAAGATGGAAGTGTCGACTGTGCGTTACAACAATGAGATAGGGAAACGGACGTTGTTATTGACTGAATATTTGAGGAATCTTGAAAATTTGAATTATGTAGAAGTCCGTATTACAAAAGCGCAGACATGTGTGATTAGTGATTTTTATAAAGTCGGCAATCATTACGAAGGGACAGTATCTATCTTTCAATATTTTACAGGAAAGACGAAAGAAGGTTATATGTACCGTGATAAGACTCAGAAGGATATAAAAGTATATCTTACAAAAGCCATTGATGGTCAGCTTGGCGAGTTTTGGGACTTGAAGTTAGGAGATATTAATGTAGTGGAAACCGTTAAGATGTGATTGAGTTATGAAAAGATGCATTATTGCGCTATTTATAGTATGGCCTGCTTTTCTGTTTGCGCAATTCGAAAGCACGGTCATTGATGAATTGGAGCTTCAATTTAAAGTTAAACAGATAGATGAATTCATGAAACGTTTTAATTATGACATAACATTCAATCAACAACCTCCTGTCAGTGAAGAGGATACTTTAGCTTATAGAAGGAACAGGCTGAAAAATATGCTTACCTTGTTTAATCTGAATAAATACATGAATAAGGAGAAGGAAATAAATGACAGTATCCTTCTTTTTATAAATTACGTTATAGATAATCGGTATCGGCTAAATTATGAGGATTCTACATGGTGTGCCAAATTGCAATGTGAAAGTCTGTATAGAGGTAAGAAATGTATGATAAATCTTTCGCTTCATGTTGAAAGGATAAAAGGAGTGGAATATAAATGGGTCATAGATGGAGTGGAAGGGGGCATTTTTGAAATAACTCCGAAGCCAAGTGTAGATTCTCTTTTTATTTCACCAGCGGAACATGGCATTGGCTTCATTACCTTGCCGGACATTATAAATTCGAATCCGTCTGCCATAGAGACGTTGGATTATCGAGGTTACATAAAAGATAATCTTTCTGTATTTAATTATCTGATAGCTAGTAAATCTTTAAAGCTTGTATCTGTAAATTCTGTCGTATATCATTATAAGGTAGGGCGATATGCTTTTGATGTAGAACGAATGGAAAAGGAAGGCAGCTATAATAAAGGATGGCTGATTAATAATTTGATAATCTATGAATAATATGAAAAAATGTATTCTGTTTTTGTTTGTGTTCTTCCCTAATTTCTGTATGTCGCAAGTTACGGAAATGCAGAAACAAGAAGCGTTATCTACAGCGAAACGCTTTTGCACACTGATGTCACAATTCAGCAATGGTGGAAGTGGTTATTTGGAAAATGACAAAAAGATTTTTTTGATGTGTTCTACTCCTAAGATTTCTGCCTTTGATGATATTAGTTCAAACAAAGAAATCATGCTTAATGCTTATATGGCGTTAATTACTAAAACTTACAAAAACCGTTTGCAGATGGATTTTTCAAATCCAGTGGTCTCTGAAGTGTTTTATGTGCCGCAATTTAATATAAGTATGGAATACGCTTCTATCTTTAATGGAGGAGATCAAGGGACAATGTCGCTCGGATTAAGAAAAACGGATTATTCTGATATTTATATTATCATAAACGTATCGCAAAGTATGCCGACTTTATATAAGACGACTAAAAGGTATATTGTATATAGTATTGTTGAAAAAAAGATTATTTCTTTTTCTAATACAAATAGTCCGTATGTATTGTATTGTAAGGCATTAGATTGTTACTCGAAGCAAAAGTATCAAGATGTGCTGTCATATTGCGATAAAGTGTTGGTTGCCGAACGTTTTGATAGGAAATCAGATTGTGCGGTTGTTGCTATGCACACTTGTTTCCTGATGCAAGATTATAATGCTGTTTCTCGTTATATTAAGTATTATAACGGTGAATATAAAAGTGCTTTTTTAACGCTGATAGACTTTGTTAAAGCTATTCAGGCGGATGATGTTGAAAAAGCGGTCTCTTGTGCGAAAATCATAGCGGAAAGCAATTTGCCTACGCGTTATGGTATGCAAACAATCTTGGGACGGTGTTATGCGTTTGGATTTGGAGGATGTGAAAAAGATGTCCCCAAAGCTATATATTGGTATAAAAGAGCAATGCGGGAAGGAAGTGCGGAAGCGGGATATAATTTGGCAATGGATTTTGTTAATCCGAATTGTGATATCGATGAATATTTGACTGAAGAAGAATTGGTTGAAAGTGTGAGTATATCAGCTAGTCGAGGTTATATCCCTGCATATTCTCTTTTGGGTACAATTTATGGAAGTCTTGGTCAGAGGGAAGAAGAAGGAAACTGGTATAAAAAGTCGGCTGAGAGTAATGACATTATCGGAATGATTTATTATGGCTGCTTTTTATCTGTCGTGAAACATGATACACAGAATGCCTTGAGATGGCTTAAAAAGGCGGTGAATGACAAACGGTTTGATACGTTTATGGAGTATCAGTATTTTAAGAAAAAAGGGTTTAAGACAAAGGAAGATATACAGCAAATCATCTACAATATAGAGAACGGCATACCTATATCTTTACCTTCTTCATTTGAAGAACCTGAAAAAGAAGAAGCTCTTTCGCAACCAATAGTATCTAGCCAGCCGAACATTCCTCATCAAACAACCGTTGTTCAACCGCAACAGCATCCTCAACAACATTCTCAACAAACAACTACCGTTGACGTAATTTCTACGACTGCTACTCATTCCGAAAATACAGGAACTAGTTCTAATCATCATCACGCAACTCCATCTTATCGTTATCGGAAATCGTTCAATAGTCCATCTGACGATTATTGTGTTGCCGGCATATCAATCGGTTATGTTCAAAAGTCATGGTCATATAAAGAAGTGGATGGAGGAAAAGGGAAAATTGGTTTTTGGGAGGGAACAAACCATATTAAAGGTGTGCAAGCAGGTCTCCGGATAGAACCGTTATTTAAATATGGTTTTGGGGTGAATACCGGTTTGTATTATGAATTTTATTATTCAAAAAGCAAACCGTTGGTATATGCAGGGGAAGAATATAAACCCACTTTGCAAGAACATGCGCTTTATCTTCCGATACATTTAGAATATAGATTGCATTTTTCAGAGAACTTTCAATTATTCTTTTATGGAGGCATTGGGTTGGATTATGGCATTTCTGCAACTTTAAATACAAACAATGAACATTTTACTTACGATGACACGAACGCTTATCATGGTTCAGATTGGAAGAAATTCAATGCCTCTTTGGAGTATGGCGGGGGGGTACGTATTTATATGGTACAACTGAATTTCTCTATTTCTAAAGGGTTGGTCAACATGAGTGAATCTTCTGAATATACAATGAAGCAGAATAAAGATTTGATGTGCGGCTTATCTGTAATGTTTTGAAAGAGCATATCAATATGCCTCTTCTTACCGAGGTTGTCTCAAAATAGAAATGGGCTGTCATTTTGTTATTCTGAACGTGGTGAAGAATCTCGAAAACACAAGCTAATGCACACGAGATTCTTCGCTTTGCTCCCTTAGACATTACTTTTTGATTCTCAGTTCTCATTTTGAGACAGCTTAATTTGTATCTTTGCAAAAAAAAATGATTATTCATGTCTATACATGAACATAAAGATTGGCCTTCGTTTTCATGGAATAAGGAATTGGTAGGCGAAAAGCTGAATAAGGTATATAGTAAGGTGGGGTACCTGAAGGGGCGGCTCAGCGTAATAGGCTTCGATGATAGGATGTCCGCTATGGTAGAATCGGTCTCTCATGACATTATTGCGTCATCGGAGATTGAGGGGTAGAATTGAACAATGAACAAGTCCGTTCGTCGGTTGCCCGTCAACAGGGCGTGCAGTTGCCGAATCTTGCAACGTCTTCCCGTTATATAGACGGGGTGGTGGAAATGGCTTTGGATGCGGCTGTGAATTATAACGCTTCGCTTACCGACGAAAGACTGTTCGGTTGGCATAACTGCCTTTTCCCTACGGGGTGGAGCGGTTCTGTAAAATATATGTAGTTCAATACCGGCACGGGGAGATGAAAGTGGTGTCAGGTATGTTCGGAAGGGAAAAAGTGCATTATGTAGCCCCTGCTCCCGATAGAATAAACAGAGAGATGAAACGGTTCTTGGATTGGCTCAATTCCGATGTTCATACCGGCTATGTGAAATCGGCAATCGCTCATCTGTGGTTTGTTTGTATTCATCCTTTCGATGACGGGAACGGACGAATCGGACGACCCATAGCCGATATGGCTTTGGCGCAAGCGGAAGATTCAAACATGCGTTTTTTCAGTATTTCCCATCAGAAAAACAAGGACAAAAAGCAGCATTACGATATTTTGGAAAAAACGCAAAAGGGAGATTGTGAAATAACGGAATGGATCAACTGGTATCTTGATTGCCTGATTCGCTCGGTGGAACAGGCTGATAATATTCTATTGAACAAGGCTACTTGTTTGTCCGCTTCACGATGAAGATGCTGGCTTCGTAAAGCAGGAACATCGGGGCGGCTACCAGCATCAGGGTAATGGCATCAGAAGTAGGAGTGATGATGGCGGAGATAACCAAAGCGATGACGATGGCGTGTTTGCGGTAGGTGCGCATGAAGGCGGAAGTGAGGAAACCCAGCTTGGCAAAGAGCCACGCCAAGACGGGAATTTCGAACGTGATGCCTAACATGAGGCTCAGCATCGTAAGCGTGTCAATATACGAACTGAGAAGGATGGCGTTTTCCACTTCCGGGCTTACCTGATAGAGGGCAAGGAAACGGAAGGTAAAGGGGAAGACCAGGAAATAGCTGAACAATACGCCCAACAGGAACAGTACATATCCCCACACCACTACCCGCAGGGAGTAACGCCGTTCGTTGGCGTAAAGGGCGGGCGAGACGAAACGGAACAGTTGGTATATAATATAAGGTGAAGCCAGCACGATGCCCGCATAAAAAGACACGCTCATGTGGGTGAGGAATTGCCCCGACAGTTTGGTGTTGATGAGTTGCACGTGGAAATCGGAAGCCGTTGCGCCCGTCAGATGCAAGGCTTCGCCAATATAATCGAAAAGCCGGTAGACGAGGAAATCGCTTTCTTTCGGCGCAAGAACAACACGGAACAATTCGTCCTTGAAACAGAACGCTACGAGCATAAACATCACTACCACGCCGATGATGCGGAAAAGCACTTTACGCAATTCATCCACGTGGTCCCAAAAAGTCATGTTCGAAGGGTCATTGGATTCCACGATGCTCTTTTCTCCTTGTTATTTATTTTTCGGAGGATTGTTTTCTTCTTTCTTCGTGTCGGTCTTCAGGTCTTCTTCGATGCCGTTTACACCGTCCTTGAAGTTCTTCACGCCTTTGCCCAATCCTTTCATCAGTTCGGGAATCTTCTTCCCGCCGAACAAAAGCAAGAAAATCAATACGATAACAACCAGTTCTTGCATCCCGAATCCCATAAATAAAAGTGTCGTGCTCATATCTTCGTTTTTTATTTTCCGGCAAAAGTAGGGATTTATTTGAACACAAAGGCGCAAAGAAACGGAGTTTTTTCTATCCGTTTGGATAAATTATAAATCTTCGTGTCTTTGCGCCTCTGCGATAACGGTGATATCAAGCAATGCGTGAAGCTACCTTTTCCCAATCTACTAAGTTCCAAAAGGCTTCGATGAAAGCTGCCCGCCGGTTTCGGTAATCGATGTAATAGGCATGTTCCCATACGTCGAGAACGAGAACAGGCTTCATACCTTTGACCAGCGGATTGCCTGCATTAGGTTCAGCGAGGATAGAAAGTTTGCCTTGCGTGTCTTCTACTAACCAAACCCAGCCTGAGCCGAATAAGGTTGTCGCTTTCTGCGTGAATTCTTGTTTGAACGCTTCGAGCGAACCGAAGTTTTCCGTCAGCTTTCGAATGAGCTTATCGGGCAGGACGGTTTGCTGGGGTGTAAGCGTCTCGAAGAAAAACGTATGGTTCCATGTCTGTGCGGCATTGTTGAAGATGCCTCCGTCCGCTTTGCGGATGATGTCTTCCAACGGCAAGTCTTCGAATGGCGTTCCGGTTATCAACTTGTTCAGGTTGTCCACGTAGGTTTGCAGATGCTTCCCGTAGTGGTATTCCAGTGTTTCTTGGCTCATGTGAGGAGCCAACGCTTCCATCGTATAAGGAAGCTGGGGCATTGAATGTTTCATATTTTCTGCTTTTAAAGGGTTTATAGATAATCAACACGGAAAGATACGAAAAAGTTTTGAGAAACAGGGTATTGTTTGGGGAAAATATATTTATCGCACGATGAATTCAAGACTACTGCATTGCCGACACGATTAGTAATCGTCGCGCTGTACGATTACTAATCGTGCAGGCGTTGCAGTTATATTTCTTGTGCGCTCATAGGTAAATCAGGTTGATGATGCGGTTTATTGCAACCGGATTGACGGGCTGGTTCGAATGTCCGGATAGCCTTTGCCACAGGATGAAGCAATGAAACTGTTTCCGGGGCATTATGGAAGGAAATTTGAACTGATTCGTAAAATGATTCTTTCGGAATTTGTCTATGTGGAATATTCTTGATAACTTTCGCCGTCCTTTGAATTTTGAATAAGAATAGGGTTAACAATAAAAAAAGAAAAGCTTATGATGGAAAGAACTTGGAGATGGTTTGGAAAGAAAGACAAGATTACGCTTTTCATGCTGAGACAAATCGGAGTAGAAGGAATTGTAACGGCGCTTCACGATGTGCCGAATGGTGAGATATGGACCGTAGAAGCGATTAATGACTTGAAGTCGTATATCGAATCGTATGGCTTACGCTGGTCGGTAGTGGAAAGCCTTCCGGTATGCGAGGCTATCAAGTATGCGGGTCCGGAGCGCGACCAGCTGATTGAAAACTACAAGGTGAGCCTTGCCAATCTGGGCAAATGCGGCATCAAGACCATTTGCTATAACTTTATGCCGGTCATCGACTGGGTACGTACCGACCTGCAACATCCGTGGGCGGACGGTGCCAGCTCGTTGTATTTCGACCGGGTACGTTTCGCTTACTTCGACACGATGATTCTGAAGCGCAAAGGTGCCGAAGCCGATTATACGGAAGAAGAACTGCGCAAAGTGGCGGAACTGGACAAGGTGATTACCGAAGCCGAGAAAGACGAACTGATTGACTCGATTATCGTGAAGACGCAGGGATTCGTAAACGGTAACATCAAGGAAGGCGACAAGAATCCGGTGGCAATCTTCCGCAACCTGCTGGCTTTGTATGACGGAATCGACCGTGCCGCTTTGCGTGAGAATATGCGTTACTTCCTGGCTGCCATTATGCCGGTATGCGAGGAGTATGGCGTGAATATGTGTGTGCACCCCGATGACCCTCCGTTCCAAATCTTGGGCTTGCCACGTATCGTGACCAATGAAGAAGACATTGCCTGGTTCTTGAACGCCGTAGACAATCCGCATAACGGCTTGACTTTCTGTGCCGGTTCGCTCAGTGCAGGCGAACACAATGATACGCGTGAATTGGCGAAGAAGTTTGCTTCGCGCACGCATTTTGTACATCTGCGCAGTACGGCGGCTATGCCGGGCGGCAATTTCATCGAAAGTTCGCACTTGGAAGGACGCGGACACGTGCTTGACTTGATTCGTATCTTCGAACAAATCAAGCCGGGGTTGCCGATGCGTGTCGACCACGGACGCACGATGCTGGGTGATGAAGACAAAGGCTACAATGCCGGTTATTCGTTCCACGGCCGTATGCTGGCTTTGGCACAGGTAGAAGGCATGATGGCTGCTGTAGAGGACGAAATGAGACGGAATATTAAAGTGGAATATTGATATTTGTTTTTCACCACAGATTACACA
>ULRH01013916.1_pt1 | contig 18135 bp, 13 predicted proteins | sample 1955271 | NCBI WGS metagenome assembly ULRH01 (sample SAMEA4835677, study PRJEB28245) | human gut metagenome | biome: gut microbiome; material: fecal sample | place: Denmark | collected 2008 | reverse complement strand
TCTTCCGGCACACAATCTTTTTTCTCATCGCCATACAGTTTCTCCCATCCCTCCAGGTTCTGATTCAGGATACCCTGCAAAGATTCATAATCATGATAGTTCCGTGTATTCAAATCCATGTGCAGCACCGGATGTACCGTCCAATCCTTCTCCAGACTTTCCATAGCAAGCCCATTAAATAGTTCACGCTTCCCTTGGAAGTAAGCCTCCAATGTGGAAATCATCAGGCTCTTTCCGAACCGACGGGGACGACTCAAGAAATAATACTGTCCCGTTTTCACCAACTGATAGAGTAACGCCGTCTTGTCGACATAGCTGTATCCTTCTCTTCTGATTTTCTCGAAATTCTGTATGCCTACCGGATAAAGTCTGTTCATGGCCGTTTCGTTTTAATCCTTTCGTACACACAAAGGTACGATTTATCTGCTGCAATTCCTAATCTGGCAACCTAAAATCAAGAAGGTGGCAAATTCCAAATGAATATATAAGCCCGAACAAAAAAAGTCCTTACCTTTGGGTCCCAACAATATAACAGATAATAAAAACTTTTAACTCTATATATTATATGAAAACCCAAAATATCGCATTCATTACACTCTGTGTGCTTGCAGGAACATTTGACTCCTGTAGCGGCTCACACGAAATAAAGATTACAGGTTCCGTAAAAATTTAGAAGGGGGTACAATCATCTATCAGAAATCTGTCGACGGCATGTTTAATTCACAAGCGAAAGATACTTTACGGCTGAATGCAGACAGTACGTTCAGTCTCACACTCCCCAGTAACGGGTACGAACAGATACGCCTGTTCTTGTGGGGAAAGCGTTACTTAGGTTCTTTCATTGCCGACGGCGGAAACTATCGCCTGCAAATTGATGCCGCAGCCACACATCCCATCTCCATTCTGGAGGGAAAGAATGAGAAGAACATGGAGGTGTCAAGACTAATGGACGAACTGGGGCAGGACGTGTTTGATGTACTTTCAAGAAAAGGTGACAAGTGGGGCATTACCCAAGACACCCTAGCTGCTTCAGTCAGCCAAAAGTTGCAGGATGCGGTTTTAGCATTAGATGAAAAGATGAAAGGTGTAGATAAAGATTTATATGAAAAAGCCTGCCAGAATACACGCATACAGACAATGTGGGCCTTCCAGAACCAACTGTTCGGCATTACCTACAGCTGTTCCGAAGCCACCAAGCAAAGCTGGCTCAAGGAATGGGAAAAGATGATGGAATTCTGTCGGGTAAATCACCCAGCCAGCACTTTCTCGCCCGCTTTCGATGAAGTAGTCTATAACAATGCCGGCATTACCTACTACACCAAAGAAGAACCGGTAGACGAAAACTTGAAGAAAAATCCCAATAAGTTGATTTTCCATTATATCGAAAAGAGTCTTACGGGGCAGACACAGGAATCAGCCATGGCATTACTCTTCCTGAAGGACGCAAACGAGGAAAAATACGACCCAGAGATACTTCCGCTGGAAGAACGATTCAAGCAATTATATCCACAAAGCAAATGGCAGCCGCTGATAGATGAGGCTGTCGCCCAAAATAAGGCGTTCAATCAGGCCAAAATTCCTGACTACATCCACTTCCCTAATATAGACAACGCCAAGACATTCAAAGACATTATCGACTTATATAAAGGAAAGGTTATCTTCATGGATATATGGGCAACCTGGTGTGGTCCCTGTCGTGCCTCTTTCGCCCATGTAAAACCCTTACAGGAATATGCCAAAGCAAACGACATCGTACTGCTGTATCTTTCTATCGACCGCCCGGAAGAGGATGCCAAATGGCGCAAGATGGCGGCACATTATGACCTGATGGGCGAGCATGTACGCGTGCAGGAAGCGTTTAAGGATGAAATATACACAACCTTCGGCAACGAACAGAGGGCACTTTCCATTCCTCATTGCGTGATTATCGGGAAGGATGGAGAAATCAAGTTCAAATCGGCAGCTTCTCCGGAGGATATGGAAAAACTGAAAATTCAATTGAAAGAGGCATCGCAAGCAGAAGCATAACAACCTATTGCTACTGAGATTCCAGTCCATAAAATGGCCACCGCGCATCCTGCTGAAGACACGTGGCGGCCTTTTTTAACTTCACTGATTTTACTTCAATGCTTTTCCGTCGGAGAAGGCATTGCCCACTTTCTCACCAATGGCCAGATACTGGTGATGAATCGGGTCAAAAGTAATCGGTTTCAGACGGGCTGGGTCAATCTTTCCGTTCTCGTCCAGAATCTCCTCGGCTGCCGACACATTGACAATACGGCCTACCAAGTGGTTGCTCTCTTTGTCGTATGAAACCAGTTCACATTCCAAAGTCATCGGCAATTCCTCGATAATCGGGGCATTGACGAACTCCGACTTCACGGCATGAAAGCCCGCCTTGGCAAACTTGTCCGGCTCTCTCTTTCCAGAGACAAGACCTACATAGTCGCAGGCCACTACCTGATTGGCTGTCGCCATGCTCACGGTGAAAGCCTTCGTAGCCAGAATGTTCCGGGTCGTCTTATGGCCTTCAGCCAGACAGATGCCCACCATATCATCCGTATAAACTCCTCCCCACGCGGCATTCATGGCGTTGGGCTTTCCATTCTCGTCGTACGCAGCCACGATAAAGACGGGCATCGGGTACAACCATGTGTTTACTCCAAAATTCTTTCGCATAGTCTGTATATTTTAAAAACAACATCTTTCAGATTCTCAATACAAATACCTGTCCTGCAAATATTCTTTCCATTTTCTGTCTTCCTCGCAAGAGAAAAACACATAATGCCCCATTGCTTCAAACAACTGCTCATAAGTAAGAGGAAGGAAGGTGCTCCGGCCTTTCTCTGTCAACAGGCACTCATATTCAGGAAGTACCTTCTCATAGTGCCTGTTCCCCGAAGGATATAAATGAACCGACAAGAAACGGCGGATATCATGATGCTGTATCATCGACATTCCAAGTATATGATTGCGCCACAACTGACGGTAATCATCTTCTATCAGAACTTTTGGAAAGGCTTCCTCGTCTGTGGCAGCAGAAAACGTGTGATAGCATCCACTCTGAAGGGTGACATGCAGATACTCTTCACTCAGTTTCTCCCGGGTATGCTTATATTCAGACGAACCCGGCTGCAACTTATAGGCCATCTCCGTGTATTTCACTTCTATGCCGATTCCACAAAAAGCATCCGAATTATCCTTGTACCCAATGTAACAGTCAAACGAGGTACCGTCATTCAAATAGCGCCACCCATCAGTCGCATCTGCCGGAGAAGGAGCATACTCAATCCGGATACAGGTCACCTCCTTCACGTCCAGTCCCGTCAGCTCCCGCAAGAGTCCACCACAGGCCTCTTTTGCGCGGAAAGTAAGTCCCATCGGGAAAAACAGGTTCCATGGAATATGTTCACTACGGAGCAGGTTGGCCCATAACGGCTGTCCGTACGCCCCTATGGCAGACAAAATTTCTTTCCGGAAACCTTCGTAGAAATTCAACCCTTTCCGGGCATCCTTTTCCTGAAGCACATTTCCATAATAGTTCTTCGTACCATCCTGCCTATTCAATGAATTGGCCTCACATCCCACCCGCAAACAGTTCCGACGGAAATCAGATTGTTTAGTCCGAGCAATACGCTGCCAGTCCGTATCTCCTGCATAAGGCTCGACTTTTTCAGTTACCGCCACCTTAATCACCCCGTCCAGACGGTTTTCGAAGATGCGGTAGGCCTCTTCTATTTCGTTGAGGGGGAAGCGGTGCGTGATGAGCGGTGTGGTATCAATCTTGCCTTCCGCAATCAGCCGGAGGATTTCGGCACAGTCGCAGCCGTCTACCCCGCCCGTCTTGAAGGTGAGGTTCTTGCCGTACATGTCGGGCAAGGGAAGCACCTGCGGACGGTCGTACAAGGCGACGACGGTCACGATGGCATTCGGACGGGCACATTCCCAAGCCAGACGGAAGGTGTCATCGGCTCCGGCCACCTCGATAACCACGTCGGCTCCTCCGTGCGCACTGTGGGCTTTCACGAATGCCTGACACTCGTCCGGGGTAGTGACCAGTACCTCGGGATAATGCGTCTGCACAAAACGGATGCGCTCTTCCGACTTCTCACACACGATGAGGCGGCGCGGATGCTTCAGCCGGGCACAGAGCAGCGTGCAGATTCCCGTGGGGCCTGCCCCAATCAGCAGCACCGTATCATCGGGTGTGATTTCCGAGATGCGCACGGCCCAGAAGCCAGTGGCCAGGATGTCGCCCACGAAAAGGGCCTGCTCGTCCGTCACTCCGTCGGGAATACGGTTCAGTCCCTGGTCGGCATGCAGCACCCGCACATATTCCGCCTGACCGCCGTCGATACGGCAACCCAGTGCCCAACCTCCGTCGGGGTCCTCGCAGTTGTTCACATATCCGTGGCGGCAGAAGAAACACTCTCCGCAGAAAGTCTCCACATTGACCGTCACCCGGTCGCCCGGCTTCACGGTCGTGACTTCCGCTCCCACCTGCTCCACGATACCCACCATCTCATGGCCCACCGTGATGCCCGGTACGGCCCGCGGCACACTGCCGTGCTTGATGTGCAAATCGCTAGTGCAGATACTTCCCAAGGTGACGCGCACCAAGGCATCCTTCGGGTCTTTCAGCATGGGCATCGGCTTCTCCAGCAAGGCGAACTGACCCTGTTTCATATAGGTATAAGCTAACATATTCTTCGGTATTAATCGATTACTTCAATCAGGAAACTTACCGGACGGAAACCGTCGTTGCACGAAATCATGGCCGAGCGCTCGTTCTTCATCCAGCCGTCGTAGAAATTGCTTCCCCCGTGCGCCAGTGCCATCACGAAAGGCGACATGCTCTGCCACGCACTCTCACACAGTCCCTCGGGCTTCTCCCAGCCGTGGGCGATGAACACCTGCCCTTCTTCCATATCGCAGGGATGTTCGAGGGGATTCTCGTACTGCGCCATCAGGTCGTGGTAGCACGCCTTGCGCATCACGGTTATTCGGATATCTTTCATGGCTTCCTCCTTCTTATCTTATCTAGAGAAATACGCTTTCAGCACCTCGGCAAACACATCGTCCGGGGAGACCTTGTCGAACAGCTGCATCGAACTGTGCAGTTTCAGCACGTCCACCTCCGAGCCCATCAGTTGCCGTACTGTACGATGTCCGCGATGCGCCAGCAAAGCACGGGTAATTTCCCGCAGACGAGTTCCCAGTACCGGATGCGCCAGATAGGCCCGGGCCTCCTCCTCGCCATCCAGTCCGTAGAATTGTGAATTGTAACTGTATCCCAGCCCCTTCTCCTGAGGGAAGATATACCAAATCCAATGGCTCTGCTTGCCGCCCTTGCGGATTTCCTTCAAAGCCACGGGATATATGTCTTCCTGGGCATCTAGAAACCGTTGCAGATTAAAATTCGTGTGACCCATATTTCCTCGTTTTTATCGTCACTCAAAATTAGAGATAATCTTCCAATCCCACAAGCGCTTTTTCTGCATTCTTTTTCCCGTTATATCAGTGGATGTTTTCTTTTTTTCGGACAGAAGAACAAAAGAACATATTTTTTGTGTGCACTCCACTCCGTTATTCATTATACATTATTAATTATTCATTTATTCTTCTTTAATTCAAGAGTTATGCTTATCTTTGTCCCGAATCTCCGCCTAAAGGAGATTGCATCGCACTTTGATTTTATATACAACAAATGATCGTTAAAGATGTCACACCAAGTTTTCGTTACGTTCCGCTGAGGTCCTGATTGGATTTTTCTCAGCTTAGGAATCGAATGAATCATTGCTTCCGACAAGGAGGCCCGGATGGTTGTGCTCTTTGACGTACTAGCGCGTACCTCTCTTTCAATGGGGAAACGAGAGGGACTCTACCTACTCCCGCAGACCGTTCGTGCCTGCAGGTTTCAACTCTATTCATCTATTTTTTCACTTTAAAATCCATTTGTTGTATATGAAAAATCTTATGTTACGTGTTTCCCGCACTTTTTCTGAAGAACTTTATGCACCTGAATATGCTCAGAACCACCTCGCTGTGGAACTCTCTCATCCCGATGGCTTTACCAATGCGCAGGAACTTTCCATCCGCGTATACTCCGACGAATACCGTTTCTTAGGTTGCGATGCCCGCGAACTGCCGAGAAAAAATCTCCGCAAAGTCCGCTTCGATATCTGTTCTGATGAGGTATGGGGTGTCGGCCTCTACCGCATCTATGTCTACCGCAACGGGCGTCCGATGGGATGGGCCCTTCTGGAACTCTATGCCAGCTACGAACGCTGGGACAAGGCCGAGGTGGAGGATTTCCAGAGACGACCCGAAGAAAGATACTTTGCCGAGAAATTCTGTTTCCTGCCCTTGTTCGACCGATTGATTCAGGAGGGAAACGACAGCAACTTCATCCGGCAGTTCATCGAGCTGTTCCATGCCCTCGACAGCCGTCAGCTTCCCGTGCCCCACTTGCTCGTGACGGGCGACCAGGCCCATGCCTGTGCCATCCGTCTGCTGGCCTTCCATTTCTGTGAGAAGCGGGCGTCATCCTGCTATCGTTTCTCTTTACGGGAACTGCTGAACGGTTCTCTGAAATGGCCACAGCTTCAGCAGAAAATCAGCCCAAAAAAGGTGGTAGTGGTGGAAGTACCCTACCTGACCTACTCCGACCAGGACACTCTCCTGGTCGACCTGCTGGGACAGTGGCTGGAACAGAACGCCTCGTCTGGTCCCCGCTTCATCTTCTACGGACTGCTAGGGGCCACCTGCCAACTGCGAACTTACAGCGAGGAAATGGAACGGCTCTTCACCGAGCAGAACACGATTTATACTCCCGACCGTCCCGCCGATGCCGACCCGGATGAAGAAAATCCATCCGACCTGCTTGCCCTGCCGTTTGATGAGGAAGACATACTGCTGAAAACCGATTATCTTGCGACGGAAGGAATCGAAGCCTTCAAGTTAGGAAATTCTGACGACCTGCCAGCGAAGGATACTGCCGCCAAGGAACCGGATGCCGAACAGGCCTTGCAGGAGATGGTGGGACTGACGCGCCTGAAAGAGGATCTGGAGGAAGCACGGCTGCTGGCCCGCTTCACGAAGAAACGGCAGGAACTGGGACTTGATACGTCGCCGGAGAACCGTCACCACATGCTGTTCCTCGGTAATCCGGGTACGGGAAAGACCACGGTGGCTAAGCTCATCGGACAAATGTATCATCAGATGGGACTGCTTTCCGTGGGGCATACCGTGGAGACCTGCCGCACGAACCTCGTGGGCGAATTCATCGGAGAGACGGAAAAGAAGACCAGAGAAGCCATCCAGGAGGCACGGGGCGGCGTGCTCTTCATCGATGAGGCCTACACGCTAGTGACCACCCGGGAGGAAACAAAGGACTTCGGCAAGGAGGTCATCCATGCCCTGCTCCCCGTGCTCTCGGAACCCAATCCCGACCTGATTGTCATCCTGGCCGGCTACGAGGACAAGATGCAGTTGCTGATGCGCACCAACCCGGGCTTGCAGGACCGCTTCCCGCTCCAGTTCCACTTTGACGACTACACGGCAGACGAGTTACGGGAGATGGCGCACCGCTACCTGGAGAAACGGAGCTTCCAGTTGACGCCTGCCGCAGACGAGGCCCTGTACCGCCTCATCGTGGGAGCCACCGACCACCACGACGCCCATTTCGGCAACGGGCGCTGGGTGCACAACCTGATAGAGCAGGGTCTCATCAAGAGCATGGCCCGGCGCATCATGTCGCTGCCTACCCTGCCCGATGATACCCTCCTGTTCCGCACCATCGAAGTGGAAGATGTACAAGCTGCCAGCCGTCGCTTCTGCGGCAACCGGATGCTGAAACTGGAACCGCAACCTACTCGCCGCATCGGTTTCCGGGCCTGAGACAGCAACCGCAACAGGATAACTCAATACCGGGTTATGAAAGTGACAATCTCATCGATTGAACCCCACAAAAAAACTCCTGCTTTCGTTCTATTCACCAAAACGAAGCAGGAGATTTTTTATGTGACAAGCGCTTTCCGCTCTCGAAACCCTTCTATCAATTAAACACCAACCTATCTGTGTCATATCCGCGTTTCCGCAGCTCATCAAGAAGTTGCTGAAGCACGTCGTCGGGCAGTTTCTCTTCCCGACTCATAATCCAGAGATACTTGTCGCTGCTGCTGCCAATCAGCACATAGCGGTAGTCCGGGTCGATGTCGAGCACGTAATAATCGGCATAGAACCACAGGAAGAACGATACCTTCAGTTTGCCGGGGTCATTCGGGTCGGGCTGTTTCGCCTTACCGGTGATTTCCTTGTATTTCCCGTCCTTGTATCCCGCGTTCAGCACCTCGATACGCCCATTCGGAAGCAAGGTGTAAGTGGCCGTCACACGGCTCATTCCTTTTTCAAAACGATGGTCGTAGCGGGCTATCTCATACCATTTTCCCATGAAGCGGGACACGTCGAACTGCGCCACCGTCCGGTTGTCTATCTGGGTGGAATTCCCGCCCTGGCAGCTGCCCAATCACAGCAGGGCACACAAAAGAATCAGAATCTGTTTCATGTCTGCATTGTTTTAAGGTTCATCTCTCACAAATATACCAAAACTAACTTAATTCTGAAGGAATCCAAGAAAAATAATACGATTCACGATGAATGACAAAACCCGCTTTCCATAGTCCCAGTTTCCAGCCAGTCAATACCAACCTCCATCTGTCCCTGAAACAAACAATCCCGAAGGCACACCGTCTTTTCCGCAGCGAATCATCCTTCTTCCGGAGAATCCGAGCAGTTGTCATTCTGACACATATTCAGCCTATTTAAAAATAAAAGCACACAAGCATTAGGCCATCACACAAAGAATGTATAAATTTATACCGTTTTTATAACCAGGAAACCTATTTAAAAGGAATATGAGAAAGACAAAACTATTTTTTGTAGGCACCTTCATCCTGATGTTGGGAGGAACGGTCGTGCATGCCCAGTCGTGGAGAAACGGCAGGGCCTATACGCTGGACAAACAGTATGCCAGCTATCCTTGTGTGAACTTATTGGACAGTACGAGTGTGACGGTGGAACCCACCGGACAAGGTTCGTTTGCGGTCTGCCGGGCCGTGCGGGTACAGACACCTGCCGGAGCCTTGCAGCAACGGGTATTGAAATACGATTACGACCCGCTGACAGCCGCCGCCACCTTCAAGCGGGTGACCATCTATCATACCGACGGAACATATACGATGGTCGACGTGAGCAAGACCTGCGATTATGCCGCTCCGGCCAGAGCCATTTACTGGGGAGCCCGCCAGATTATGCTGGAGCTGGGTGCCCTGAAACCGGGCGACATCGTCGACTATGAAATCGACAAGAAAGGATTCACCTACGCCTTGCTGGCCGACCTGCCGCAGGAAGGAGACGACTCCCGTTTCATTCCCCCAATGCGCGGACAGTTCTACGACATCGTGCCCTTCTGGGCCACCGAGCCGACCCTGCGGAAGGTGTACCGCGTCAGCCTTCCGGCCGAAAAAGAAATCCAGTTCCAGTTCTACCAGGGCGACTGTGCCTCTTCCATGCGCTACGAGGACGGACGGAAAGTCTACACCTTCGCCAAAAACGAAATCATGCCCTTCCGCCGCGAACCGAACATGGTGGATTTCTATGACGCCGCACCGAAGCTGATGATGTCTACCACTGCCGACTGGAAAGAGAAGTCGCGCTGGTTCTATGGCGTCAATGAAGACTACGGCAGCTTTACTGCCATTCCGGAAGCCCAAAAGAAGGTAGACGAACTGATTCGCGCCAAGAAGACCGAGATGGAGAAAATCGCCGTGCTGACCCACTGGGTGGCCGACAACATCCGTTATGCGGGAATCTCCATGGGGAAAGGTGAAGGATTCACCCTGCACAACCTGAAGATGGATTACACCGACCGCTGCGGCGTGTGCAAGGACATTGCCGGTACCCTGATTTCCTTCCTGCGGATGGCAGGATTCGAAGCCTTCCCGGCCATGACCATGGCGGGCAGCCGCGTGGAGACCATCCCTGCCGACCATTTCAACCACTGTGTGGCCGTAGTAAAGCTCAGTGACGGTACCCTGATGCCCCTCGACCCGACCTGGGTACCTTTCTGCCGGGAACTGTGGAGCAGTGCCGAACAACAGCAGAACTACCTGCCGGGCACCCCGGAAGGCACCGACCTGTGCCTGACTCCGATTTCCGACCCGGAAAACCATTACGTGCGTATCAAGGCCCAGAACACCCTCGACGAGAAGGGCGCACTGAAAGGCTCCTTCACCATCGAAGCCGAGGGACAGAGCGACAGCAACATCCGGCGCATTTTCACCACCGGCTTCCAGAGCGAATGGAAACACTCCATGGAACGCCAGCTGCTGAACGTCTCCCCGAAAGCCCGGCTGGAAAGCGTAGACTATGGCCGTGCGCCGAAAGACTATCAGAAAGCCCCCATCCGGATTACGTTCCGCTATACCATTCCAGGGTATGCCCTGAAAGGCGAGGAAGGCGAACTCATCTTCAAGCCCTTCGTGCTGAACAACCTCTACACCCAAGTCCTCTCCTACCTGCGGATTGATACCAGCCTGGAGAAACGGGCCTACGGCTTCAAGGACGGTTGCTCCCGTCTGGTTGAAATGGAAGAAAACCTGAAACTCCCGGCCGGATACAAATGGCAAGGAAAGGAAAAACAGGACCAGATGGACGGTACGGGTGCCGGATTCACCGGAAGCCTGAAACAGAGCGGTAACCAGCTGCAGTTGAAAACCTCCCTGCGGTTGAAGAAGCGTGTCTATGAAGCAGCCGACTGGGACAGCTTCCGCAAGGCAGTGAACACCGCCAAAGGATATGGAGAATATATGGTAGTCAAAAAGTAATCCCTTATGCGAGGGCTTAACATGAAACGAAAAGCAATGAAAACATTATCGATTTACATAGGAATCATAGGAATGCTTTTGCTGGCTGTCCTGCCGGCCAAAGCCGCATCGGAAGCGGAGTTCCGCAAACTTTCGAAGACCTATACCCTGCGGGCCGACGGCAGCCAGGAGGTACGGGTACAAAAGGAACTGACCCTGTTCACGCATGCCGCCATGAACAGCTTGTATGGAGAAACCTTTATCGTGTACGACCCGGACTTCCAGAAATTGGAAATCCACGAATCCTACACCCGTCAGAAGGACGGTACCGTCATCCAGACTCCGGCCAACGCCTTGGTAGAGGTACTCCCCTCGGCAGCCGCCAATGCCCCGGCCTATAACCGACTGAAAGAGATGGTCGTGGTGCACACCGGACTTGAACTGGGGGCCACCATCGTACTGGACTATTCCATCGTGAGTAAAGCCGGTTACCTGCCGGAACTGGATGTATGCTGCCCGGTGAAAGAACTTTCCCCCATCAAGGAATATACCTTCCGTCTGAACGTTCCGGCCGGAAAAGCGGTACACTACGAACTGCTGAACGCTTCCGCCAAACCGGTCATCACCCAAGGAAGCGGCATGAAAACTTTTACCTGGACACTGAAAGATGTGAAACCCCGTCCGTACGCCTATCCCTCTGCCAGAGGAGCCATGGGACAGGTACAGGCAGTGAGCAGCGGCATGATGCCCGTCTTCATAGCCTCCACCTGGGCGCGCTACGACGAAGCCCTGAAAAGCCTGAAAGCCCAATTCCAGCCCGGCAGCCGTTCCGTCATTGAAGCCAAGGTGGCCGAACTGACCCGAGGAATAGAAGGCAATCCGCAGGCCATCCGCAATGCCATCGCCGGCTACATGACCGAACTGTATCAGCTGGGACGTTGCGGCGTATCCCTGCAAGAAGCCGGCTACCGCCTGCGTCCGGCCTCGGAAGTCATCCGCTCAGCCTACGGTACCCAAGCGGAACTGGTGAACCTGGATGTCACCTTGCAGCAGGCTGCCGGACTGGAAGCAGAAGTGGCCGTCTGCGCCCTGCGTCCGTCCACGAAAGACAATCAGGGACTGTCCGGCCTCGTATCGGTAGTAGCCCAAAGCAAGCTGATGCCCGAGAAGGTCGCCCTGACCGGTACGGAAGAAGCCTGCCTGCAACCCTTCCTGACAGTGACCAACCTGGAAGGAAAACCTCTGACGATGGAAGCCTATCTGAGTGCCAAAGATATGCAGCAAACCGACACCCTGAAAGTAGACGAAACCCAATTGCAACAGCCCGCCGAAGGCTGGGGAATCGTCACCCTGCCCGACCCGACACCCGTACGTACCCTTTATACGTATGCGCCCAACACGACCATTCCTGAAAGCATCCTCCTGCCGAGAACAATGAATTGTACACTGGAGACCCATGTCTGTCTGCCGGAAGGAATGAAAGTCACCCCGCGTGCCGACAAGGAAGTCAGCAACGCCTGTGGAAAAGTCGCCTTCAGCTACCAGCCGACGAAAGACGGCGTGAAAGTTACCCGCAGCCTCCGGATAAGCCGACAGCTGCAGACTCCGTCCAACTACAAAGAGCTGTATGCCCTGCTGGCAGAATGGCGGGATGCCAACAACCACACACTGGTGGTCAAGAAGGTGGCAGAATGACCTGAGAAAGAATCTTCACAAAAAAGGGAGAGCCTTCGGTTTTGCGCCGGGTTCTCCCTTTTTTGTGATACCTCATCATGCGTCAGGACGAAGAATGTTCAGCCTAACCAATTGGTAAAAATCAGGATGCAATCAAAGATTCTTTCAATCAGTTTGTCTATCTTCCTTTTGACACCTTTCCAATATATTTTTCCCATAAAGCTGTCCTCCTCTACAACAAGCCACCATCTACTATTCCATCTATTGCAAATATACTGTTTTTTTCACTTCAGAAACCCCCATACGGCCTTTAAGATATGGCTGATTTAGAACCCAAGAATAGCCACACCCCTTATAATCCACTCAAAGCTGACTCTATCTTATCGCCTCAAATCTTTCATTTTCCTTTTGAGCATATCCTTTGAAAAAGTCTGTCACACTCGGATAGAAATTCTCAAAGTTACCATATTTAGCCTGTTCTTTCTCGTATTTTCTCAGCAGGCTCACCAATTCCGGCATCCACCTGAAGTTTCGTTGCATCTGTTCCAACAGTTCATTCCTTATTTCTTCCGGTTTGTATGCCTTATCCAGCATATAACAGATCACAGCCGCGCGGACAAGCGACTCGTTGACCATGGTTTTCCAGTTATTGTATGCCTGTCTCGACATGCTCCATTGTGCAGACTTGAACAAATCTGTGGCAGCAGGCTCAAGTTCTTTTACGTGTGCAGGATATTTGTCTTCATCCAGATAATGATTGATGAAGGAATGGTTAAATTCATGGATCAGTGTCGGCAAATATTCCTTGCTATACATAGGCGTATCTTCCTTATCCACGTAATAGCCTACCACCGCAAAGACTTCCTTCTTTTTCCCTTTTACCTGCCGGTCTACTCCATAGTTTCCTCCACCGTTGCAAAAACCGATGATCACCGAAAAAACTTCCTGTGGTTCATTGCCATAGAAACAAGGATACCAGTCTATATCAAAATGGTTGATGACATTGTCTTGATAAGACTTGATTCCCTTTTCATAAAGGCTTTTATGGGCTTTGAAAAACGCATTGAAGTTTGTATCCTTATAAAAGCTGTTGAGATGAAACAGAAATTCACCTTTATCCACTTCCTTCCATCTTTTGTCCAAGGTAGGGACGTCCTCCTCTATCAATGAAAGAGTACCGTTCCGATTGTCCAGATGGATAGCCATGGACATGACCGCATCGAAAGAGATGCCATACCTGTTCCGAAGTGTTTGCATATACCCTACAGCCGAATGATCTGTATTGTCCTTAAAATAGCTGTCCATGTCTTTTATATACTGCCCTGCCATATCCATGTGATATTCCTGAAATCCTGCCATACGGGACAAGATACTCATCAGTTCCACGTTTTCATTGACCTGCGGAACGACTGACTGCGCCTTTGCCCAAAGACAGCCCATGAGCAAGGCAAAAAGAATCATACATTTTTTCATATCGTAAACGGTTTATTATTCGTAAAATTTAGAAATACTGATATAATAATCTATCTTTGAATTGGGCAAAGTGAAAGGCAGATAATTACCGAAATAGACGGCAGGACAACCAGTTTCACCCTCCACGCGTGCAATGCCCAAATTCCTCATTGTGTGCGCAAAAGTAGAAGCGCCGGAATAAGTCTTGTTGTTTACCAGAATGGTTATCTTTCCGTGATATAGATTTGTTTCTTCCAAATTACTTTTGACTGGAGTACCTTTTATTTCAAAAAGTTCTCCATCTGGCAAATGGCAAATCTGACGGAATATCTCCGGATGTCTGTCTTTATTATAGGCTTTAGAATATGCACTGACCTTTAACTGGCTTTTAGAATACATTGTATAGCCAGGATGCGGGAAATAAGAAACGAGTCTTTCCACGCACTTACTTGAACCGCCTGTATTATTACGCATGTCAATGACTATCTCCGGTATTTTTCTGCGATTTATTTCCTTAAAAACAGAATCACAGAACTCCTTCAACTTCGTTTCCTGATACACATTACGAATAGTAAGAATTGCTTTTGTATCATCGGAAGAAAACTTGCAAGTGAAACTTTCGGACTGGACCTGAGACTGCCTTTCCTTGATGACCTTCAAAGCCACGCTTTGCGGCACTCCTTCCAAACGTATCTCTTTAATTTTATCACCATGCTTTACCACAAATACATACGATTCGCTCCATTTGTACATGTACCATAACAACGGAGACCAATAGGCGTTAACACTGCCTTCTTTTACTCCATTATCCTTCTCCGAACCCCAAAGGCCATACATCCGTTCAAGTATATCTTTTGACCTGATACCGTTGATACCGAGAATCGTATCACCTTCGCTTATTCCTGAATTATCAATCACCGGATAATCTACGACAAAGACATCTCCAGTCGCTTTCATTCGTAATGGCATGGTATTGCCATCTTTCTTTGCATGTGCAATAAGGTCATTGGTAATAGGAGGCAGCATCATGCTATGCCCATCCTTTATCTTAGCCACAAAAGGAGCTATTTTCAGATAAAAGTCGGATATGCTGATAGAATCAGTCAAGGATGCCTTAATCATTGCTTTATTGTTTTCATACTCTTCTCTTAACTGATAGAGATAAAGTTCCGGATGCACATATTCCAATTTTGCACATAAAGTGTCAAAATCAGCCATTTGCTGGGCAGGACTTAATTGTTGTCCGAATGTGGGAATTATTGCCACCGTATAAAAAACGATAAGACTGCTTATTATATTCTTCATTCTCATTTCTAATATGTTTATCCTATGACTAAAAAGACTTCAACAACGAACTGTTTACCGTTCTGTCCACCTCCTGTCTCACCTTCTTCGTCTGGCGGCCGAAGTCGAGGGTGTAGGCCAGTTTGATGTGACAGTACCGGCTGTTTGTCTTGAAATCTTCGTCCGAACAGTACGCGTAGAGTGCATGTTGGAACATCTTTCTGAACTTCCGGTCGGTGAAGGGAGATACAAGATTGACTTCCGCAAAGAAATTCCCTTTGCTATACGTACATTCCAGTCCGTAGTTGACGGGAGTCTCTTCTATACCCAGCGAAGTAGTATTGACGATTTTGTTTCTGAAATTGATATAGGGAGAAAAGCTGAAATCCCCCAGATAGACATTGGCATTGAGATTGCCCGTCAGGTTACGGCTGCCGAATTCGCACACGGAGTGGACAGACGTATAGTTGTATCTTATATCGCCCGACAGACTAAACGCCCGGTTGAACGTGTGCGAGGCCGCCAGTATCGCCCCATAGTAGTGGATGTTCCCGCGGTTGGTGAACGACTTGACGAGATAGGTATCCTCTGCATAATAGTCGTGGACCACCGGATTATGCTCCAGCTTGTACTGGAGGATGGCCGAAAGCCCCGTTTTCTTTATCTTGCCGGAATAATACAGGTATGAATTGAATGAGCGTCCCACTTTCAGGTAAGGATTTCCCGTCTGTACCAGATAAGGATTGAGTCCGATGCGGGCCTGGTTAATGAGGTCCATCCCATAGTTGTAATTGTTATAGGACGAGGACCATAACAGCATCCCACTTTTCAGCTGATACTGGAAGTTGAGAACGACACGCGGCGACAGCTTGCTGAGTTTTTCACTGCCGTGAAGCCGGTACTGGAGCCAGTCCACCCCCACTCTTGACCGTAGCGACAGCTTCGGGGTAAAGGCATAATTGTAGGAAAGGAAAGCCAGCGATTCGTTTTTCCAGAGTGACTGATCCAGCGGATGACTGCCTGCATATTGCGCCTTCCACACATGATGGAAATCGAACAGCTCGACCGAGAAAGAATGTTTCTCCTTGGAGTAGTTGTAGAGGGCAGACAGCTGGAAGCCTCCGGCATTTTCCGACTCATAGGAACCCGATTCAAAGTCCGGCTCCCTGTAAGTCCGGTTATACAGGTTACGGGAATAGGTGCCGTGCAGACCGAAAGTAAAACTTTGCGTTTGGGAAAGAGGAAGGGTACCCGTGAGGTCCAGTTTGGGCGACAGGCTTTTCTAGTCGGTGGAAGTGGTGAATGCGGACACCTCGTCACCCGTGCGGACGGTTCCGGCCATTTCGCTGCGGGGAGAAGCATTGTTTATCAGCGACAGTTTCCCCACGATATACCGTCCTGCCTTCTGGCGCTGCAAGCGGAATTGCACATACTCGCTGTGCTTGGAATAAGCTTCATCGGAACCGCTTGTCCGGTCGACCGGCTGGCCGGGCAAGACATAATGTTCAGCCATCCCGGTCCGGTTATTGCCGACATCAGAATAATTGGCTCCGGCAAATACAGAATAGGTCGTATGTTTCCGGTTGAGGCTCGTGGCAAGATTGTAATCGCCATGCGTATATCCGATTGTCTGCATGCCATCCAACTGGACGTAACCTCCCGCCTTGTATACCTTCAGTATGAAATTGACGACAATCTGGTCTTTCGCGTATTTCCCGGTCGGATTGTCATGATATTCAATCTTTGCGATGTCTTTCGGACGGAGCATCCGGACATCCCTCTCATCGGCTGGTTGCCCGTTGATATAGAACGACACAGGCATCCCCATTGCTTCGGCCTTGTTCGACTGCGTATCGACAATCATGCCCGGTATCATCAACCGTTTCAAAACCCCATATCCGCTGTTCGACGATTTTTTCTGCTGGGTGTTGGGATATATCACAAGATGATTGTCCACACGAGTGACATTCGATGCCACAATGGTCACTTCATCCAAGGCGACTGTCCGGCTGATGGAATCATTGGACGAGGTCTGGGCAGTCATGCCTAGAGGAAACAGCAGGAAAAGACTGCCCCCTATTGCCTTCATCACATATTTACCTATGCTCATGGGTTGTATCTGTTTCTTCATGGCGCATCCCGTGATAAGAAAATGATTCTTCTTTTTCTACAAATGTATAGAATATTCAGAATAAAAACCCTCTTTTTCCCTTTAAAAAACCTCCCCTATCTGACGGTCGCCCTTCTATTTCAAACGAACAGTGTTCCATCCGTTTATCAAAAACGAATCATTGAGAATCGCAGACCTTCAAAAAGGAAGAATTCCCGGCCAGATTTTCCATTTCCTGTTTCCCGTTTATTTGAATGTTCATCTAAAATCACTACATTCGCAGTAGAATCAAAATCCAGTGGTTATGAGCAAGCTATATCCGGTAGGAGTGCAGAACTTTGAGAAAGTGATTTTGGGCGGTTACGAATATGTCGATAAAACTGCCTTGATTTATGAGTTGTTTAACACAGGAAGTTACTATTTCCTGAGTCGTCCGCGACGTTTCGGCAAGAGTCTGCTGCTGTCTACTCTTGAAGCCTACGCGCAGGGGAAGAAAGAACTTTTCAAGGGACTGGCACTGGAAAAACTGGAGCGGGACTGGACGGTGTATCCGGTGCTGCACATGGATTTGAACACAGAAAAGTATGATACGAAAGCAAGTCTGGAAAACAAGCTGGAACTGACCCTGAAACAATGGGAGGGAGAATATGGTTATAACCCGGACGAGTATTCCGTAGCGACCCGTTTTGAGGGAGTGATTCGCCGTGCATGCGAGCAGACAGGCCGCCGGGTGGTGATTCTCATCGATGA
>ULRH01037937.1_pt1 | contig 18234 bp, 16 predicted proteins | sample 1955271 | NCBI WGS metagenome assembly ULRH01 (sample SAMEA4835677, study PRJEB28245) | human gut metagenome | biome: gut microbiome; material: fecal sample | place: Denmark | collected 2008 | reverse complement strand
GAGGTAGTGGAGCGGTTCTACAGTATTTTTTCGTCGTGTTTGTTTTCGTAATATCCAAAATTAATCGTATTTTTACCGTGCAATTAATTGTAGTTCAACATGGAAGTAAAACAGAAGAAAGAAAACCCGTGTGGGGGATTATTTTTACCCCAGTCCACACCTATATATGATAATTTGCCTTTCAGTCGTTTTTTCGAGGAAAACGACAAGGAAGTGATACGGTGGGCAGAAAACGTGCTCGAAAAACTGGAAGGAAGGGGGATTTTGCCTACATTCTTAAAGAAGAAAGAGAACGAGGATTTCCGTGCCTTTTGGGGAACCATAACTCATATATTCGCTTTGATAGTGTTGTATGCAAGACAATACAAAAAGATAGACACGAATCAGATTCTTTTTGAAATGTTCATTCAGAACAGAGGGCTTGTTACTAACATGGTGGACAGCCAGGAACAGATGAAATACCTATTCTATAATTACCTGGAAGAATATTCAAAGCGTGGAAGACTTGACATCATAAGCAAGGAAGGCGAGATATTGGGAGAATTATTACGACTGATAAGATACAATTCGTTGGACGAATTCATTTTTGCATTGTTGAGACCGGAAGCTACGGGATGGGCGATGGGACATAGTTCACCTACATGTGACCGGACGAATACAGTAATGAATGTATCAAAAGCGTATGAATATACAAAAGGAGTACAGGATTTGAATAATTATCCTCTATTGATACCGGAAAGTATAAGCATAACGCAGGACGAAAACGGGGATGATGACGAGATATTCAATGCTATGACATTTTTTGGTAATCAAGCCGTGGGCATAGACGGAAGGGTGGATTTGGACAAGCTTATAATCATAGACCCGAACCTATCCTACGAAATATCATTGCAAGTAAAAGTGTCGGCTACGGACAATGAAAATCTAAAGTTTGGAGTAGCTGGGTACGAGACGGTAGACGGAGAGCCGTTGTCTATGGGAATATTGGAAAACGGACAGATAACCGGAAGTTCCCTTTGGTTCCATGAAAACGAATATTTGGACATAAAGAATGACGGCATGTATTACTACATAAAAGGAATACTGCTGTCAACGAACGAGAAGTTTTTGAACGCGCCTACGCTTAATTTCCCGTCTGGGCGTGCTTTGTCGATAATGCCGGGAATGAAGTATATCGCACCTATATTTATCCAGGAAAGAACGGTCGGAAATCACCCGTATGTATATATATACGATTTTCATGTGAAACCCTTATATTTGCCGTTTTCACAAGGATATTTGGGTGAACGTGACATTATAGCTGCTTACTATAAAAACAACGCATATCAGAGACAATTTACTGTAGAGACTTTCTTAAAAAATTACCTTGTTGGATATAAGAACATATTCGGCAGTGAATTGATAAGACCTTATGTAGGAGAGGAAGAATATCAGATATTGTTCAAGGTGTTTTCAAACCGAAACAAGTACATACCCAATGCAAGGATTACGATAAACAGGGAAGAGCTTGTAACGGACGTGAACGGTGAAGCAAAGATAACGTTACCGCGCGGACAATGGTATTATGAGGTGGAAGCCGAAAACTTTGAAAACGTGGAAAACTCCTTATTAGTGGATAAGGATGCTGTAGAATATGTACAGTTAATGGGAGCCGCCTATGAACGGGTGGTTACGTTCTTTGTGCGCGACAAGGAGACAAAAGACTGGATGCAGAACGTGAAAGTGTCCTTTGCAGGAAAGGTGCAATATACCGGAAGCAACGGTATAGTGACATTTGAGGTATTTCCCGGTATATATGAATATGTGGCAGAATACGAGGACTATTATACGGTAAGAAGAAATGCTGAAATAGTGGATTCTACCAATATCGAAATAGAGATGGAAAAGATACCCTACTATAACGTGACTTTCCGTATAAGGGACGGTGTGGAGCCAGTATCGGGTGCATCTGTATTAGTGACGGGTGAGGGAATTCCTAACCAGACTGGAAGCTCTAATGCGCAGGGACTTGCAACCGGGTTTATATATCCGGCAGGAACGTATCATTATAAGGTCGTGAAAGAAGGATATATAACCGTGGAAAAGGATTTTACCATATACGGAAACGCGGTTATAGACATACAGTTCAATCCCATACCGAAATACAACATAAACTTTGTCGTGAGAAGCAACGGGTTGCCCGTAGCGAAAGCGGATGTTACTTTTAACGGCACAACCCTACAGACGGAAAGAAACGGGGTTGTGACATTTGTAGAGGTGGCAGGTTCTTATGCCTGGAAGGTGTCAAAGACGGAATTTAACGGGCAGGAAGGAACGGTGGAAGTCGTGGATAAGGACGTGACGGTAGAAGTTGACTTGGTGCAGATAGGCTATCTGATTGATTTTTATGTTACGGACGATAACAATACACCGCTTGACGATGCTTTGGTTACTGTAGGTACGGAATCAATAAGTACGAGTGGAGGGCAGGCGCAATTTGTCCGTATATCGGGCGGTTATAACTGGACCGTACAGAAGGAAGGATATTATACGAAACAAGGTGTTGTGACGGTGAACGGAGAGAACAAGAGAGTGGACGTGCAATTGAAGCTCGTTACCTACGACATCATATTTACCGTGAGAATGAGCGGACAGCCCGTTAAGAACCAGCCCGTAGTGCTTGGTGTAGGGGAGGATGAACAAACGGTCAATACGGACGCGAGCGGAAACGCAGTCTTTAACCGTGTGCCGGGCAGTTATCCGTGGAATGTGACAAAGACGGGGTATGAGCCGAGAACAGGAACGGCAGTATTGATAAACCAGCCTTTAGCCATAACGGTAGACCTTGTTAAGCAGACCGGAAAACTGACGGTAACGGTATTGGATGTGGAAACGAACGACCCTATTAGTAATGCGGTAGTGACGATAAACGGGGAAACGAGATATTCCAACAACAACGGTATCGCGGCAAGCTGGACGCTTGAACTTGGTGTGTGGGAGTGGAGCGCGTCTCACCAGGACTATAACCCGGCAAAGGGGAATGTGAACATAACGGCAGGAGACAATGCCTATACTATAAAGATGGCAGAAAAGGCGTCCGTGCCGTTTAACGTGACGTTCCAGGCGACTATAGGAAGTGCGCAGGCTTCTGGGGCGACAATCGAGATTGTAGGACAAAGCGAAAAGTTGACAACGAACGAATTAGGGTTGGTATCTACGCAATTGTTTTCGGGTACATACGATTATGTGGCAAAATATCCTTATTGTTATGACGTGGTGAATTCGTTTACCGTGTACAATTCGGACACCCGTGTTCCTATCAATTTTACCGTAAAGAGGGTGAATGTGAGAATACAGGTTGTCAACGGCAGCAATATAGGCATAAGTGGGGCACAGGTGACGTTTAACGGAATGACGCAATATTCCGATGGACAAGGATATACGACCTTCAATGTGGAGGCAGGAAGTTCCGGTACGGCCACGGCAAGCAAGCTTCCCCAATATAACGAGAACAGTACGTTTGTATCGGTAGGGGAATATGATACAAACGCAACGATAGTTCTTGGTGTAAATACTTATAAAGTTATTTTCGACGTGGTGGACGAGAAAGGGATATCCATAAGAGGAGTGCGTATTGTATGCGGAGGTACGGTAAAGAACACGGATGGAGCCGGGCGTGCGGTATTCGGAACATACGTGCCGCCCCAGACATTAAGCTGGCAGGCGTCAAAAGCCGGATATCAGAGCCAGAACGGTTCTGTAAGCATAAGCAATAGCGACGAATATGTTAACGTCGTAATGACGCGCAACAAATGCCAGGTTACATATAACGTACGTACAAAGAGCGGTTCTCCTATTTCGGGTGTGACAGTGGAAGACAATATAAGTTCGGGTGTGACAAGCTCGAACGGTACCGTATCATGGATGGTTCCGTGTAACGATACTTATGCATGGGTGGCAACAAGTCAGAATTACTTTACGGAGAGCGGAAGTTACACAGTAGGACCGGAAGAGTTCAGCAAGACGATTGACATAATAATGGAAGACGGTGCGGTACTGGAAGTAAGGTTGTCAAACGGTACGAACATAGTGCTGCCCGTACTTAACACTTCCTCTACTGGACTTAACAATTTGCGTGTGAAATGGGGAGATGGAGACCAGACATTAGGAACAAGTTCGCACACCTATAGTTCTGGAGGAACAAAGATAATATTGTTTGACTTTAACGGAATGTCGGCCAATTTATCGTGGAGTGCAGACGGATTTTCAAGTTTTCAGAATTGTTTGACAAAAGTAATCAAGTGGTTTACTGAGGATGTGAGAACGTCATGGGGAAAGGGAGCTTTCCAGGATTGCAGTAGTCTTGAATCGGTTGTAAGCTGGACCACAAGTCTTATGAGCGGTTCGGCAGATTCATTCTTTTATGGATGTAGTAGTCTGAGAAGTGTTCCGTCTGGATTGTTTGAATTTATAACAAGCGGTACGTTCGTGAGCACGTATAGAAACAGTGGATTGAGTGGTTCGGTGAACTTGTCAAGCGTGCTTGGAGGAAACTCGATAAATGATTACTCCAGTTGTTTTTATGGATGTAAAAATATTTCTTCCGTAAGCGGACAGTTAAGGACGTCAAGTAATGGAACGTCTTTGAATTATATGTTTGACGGATGTAGCAGTATGTCAAGTATAAGTAATGATATTGGAGCGACGAATATAAAAACATGTATATATATGTTTTCCGATTGTTCTAATTTGCAATCACCATGCAGGATATCGTTTAAATATCTTTCTGGAGAGACGATAAACGCATACGGTTTTTGTAATGCTTCGGGCGTATCGTCATTACCGAGCAACATGTTTTCCGGGACCGTGGGTGAATTGTTTTTGGGACAGGCGTTTTATAAATGTACCAATCTGTCAAGCATAAGCTCTGGTGCATTCAATTACACGACGAATGGAGGTACACAATGTAACGAAATGTTTTACGGCTGTACAAGCTTGCTGAATGTAAGTGGTGTAACAATCCCCGATATTAGAAATGCGTCCGGTATGTTTCGGAATAGTGGTTTGACTACTATAACATCATCCTTGTTTTCTGATTCTTCGCAATGTAGTTCTTACACATATTGCTTCAGTGGTTGCAGGAATCTGAGGACGGCAGGTTCGCAGGGCAATCCTATCACACCGCCCGAACATTCGGTGACGGTAAATATTAATAGTATGTTTGAGAATTGTTCTAATTTGTCGACAACCGAATATGCTTTCGGTGATGTGACTGTAAATAAACCTGGACCTACCGGAACAGATAATAGTTATATAGAATCGGGGGTACTAAAACATATGAATAGTTGCACAGACGCATTCAGCGGTTGCTCAAATATGACGTCTCAACCGAGATGGGAATGTATAGTGGCCGGAGTAAAATTACCAGCAGCTTATATGCCTTTGTTCTTCTATTTTGAAAAACTATTCCAACCGTATCAATTCGGTTTTCCGGATGTTGACAGTCTCCCTAAAAGCGGATGTTTCAGAGGATGTACAAGGATGTATAATTACGCAGATTTCAACAGAAATTATCCAGAATGGTTCTAATTTTGTAAATAAAAATTTATAAATATATGGCGCAGATAAATGTTAACAGAAACACTTTTTTAGAAAAAGAAGAAGTGATGAATATGCAGTCTTTCCTACAGAACTCTTTGCTTGGAAAGATTCTTATTGCCGGAAGTTATACATTCGGCATAGTGACAAACAACCCTACAAAATTCAAGTCCGACTTTGAGACTGTGGACACCTTTATAGACAACAAGGCGTTCGAGGTGCAGCAGGGAACACAGGGAGGAACGGTAAGAATATTGCCGGGTATGGCGGTAAACTCATTGGGGCAAGTAATAAACATTGTCAACATATACGATAACTTTGCCATCCCGGCAGACAGCGTGTATTACTGGCTAAAAATCGGGTATTCGACAAAGAATTACGAAAACGGATATGTGAGTATCAACCAGAAAGGTGTAGTGACCGGAACCGTGGATTTTTCCGGTAAGGTGAGAGGACAGGCAGGGAAAACCCCGGTAGCGATAAAGTTTTTGAAAGACGACGGTTCACAGCCCCTAAATAATGGCGTATATGAGATAGTCAATATAATAGACAACAAGAATATTGTATTAACGTCCGAATCCGATTTTGTTGCGGAAACAAATTTGCAAGTCGTGATACTGGGAACGGTACCTCTTGGAAAGGTATTCACGGACGCACAAATGGAAGGGCTTTACACCTATGATTGGTTTACGTTGGGGCTGACACAGGAAGTGACCTTGGAACAGCCGCCTACCAAGTCGGTAAACGAGTTTTACATAGCAAGAGTGAGAAACAACGGTGGTACGGTCACGATTGACAATACGGCAAAAACGGAATATTGGTCTTTGGCAGGCATGCCGAAACCGAAAGAATAAGAAAGGAGGATAAGATATGCGGTTATTATATACAGTAAGTTCCGGTTATATGATGGAACAACAGAATGTTTCCTATTCATTGGGTGGCTTTGCATCTTCCACGACAATACCTAATGACATGTTCGGTAATTTGTTTGACGAGTTAAGTGTAAATACAATAAAAAATGCAAGAAACGAATACCGGGCTATAGTGCTGCACAATGACAGCCAGGAGGTGGCAAAGGGTGTAAAGATATGGTTTGAGAACCCGGAAACAAATGTGTGTTCATTCAAGGTGGGTGCCGTGGGAATGATGGAAGGTGCAGACGGAAGCCGATATATGGGCAGTGCACCTAATATATATAGCAGACCCTATACAGTCCAGTTTTATGAGGCTACAGAGGAAAACCCGGTGTCTATCGGGGATATGCAGCCAGACCAGATGATAGGTATATGGGTGGAAAGGAGTATAGATAAAGAAAAGGCTTTGGAAGAGTATAACAACGTGGCTGAGAGGGATTTAACAACCGAAACGAGATATAAGCCTATTCAGAAGGAAACACAAGAAATGTTAAATATGCAATTTTATTGGGAATAAGCTATTGCGTATGTCATAAACAAATATTATCTTTGTGGTGTGATTGATAAGGGAGCGTTAAAACTCCCTTTCTTAATCGGGTTAGACATAAACAAATATTATCTCGAATATGAACAATATTGTAGAACTTAACGGATTGCAGGGTGTAAAGAGTGAAAAGGTTTACGCCTATTTTTCAACCGAACCGAAAGAGGTGCAGAATGCCCTGGAGCTTGGAATAGCATGTACCGGGGCTGATGATAACGGGGCGTACAACATTTATTTTGACGATGAAGAAAACATATGCTGTGAATACATGCAGCGTTGTGTCACGAAGGAGTTCAAGAAGGTGGAAACAATAGAAGAAGCTGTGTTGTGGATGGAGGGTTATTTTAGATGAAGACGCTAATTTTTGATGTAATGCTGAATGAGCAATACATTCACACGTTCAAGTACAAGTACAACCCTTTGTTTCCTATTGAGGAGGAAGAACTGAGGAAGTTTGTAGAAGAGAGACTACCGACATTGAAAGGGAAGAAATTTAAGATTTTGTTTTAGGGTATGAATCTGAATGCTATCATAAAGAAATGGTTCTGTCGCCATGAATGGGAGCTGATGTATGAGAGAAAGGTTACGGCATGGGATGAGTTAGGATGTAATAAATATAGGTAACTATATAGAACTTTGCACTAAAAATTATATAAATAAATAGGAAATTTAAAATATTCTATTTATATTTGCGATATGTATTTAACGGAGCAACATATAATAACAGTCAATGACAAGAGGTACAAGGATTTAGACCGGATTTGTTTTCTATCCAAGAACTTGTATAACGCGGCTTTGTATATCATAAAGCAGGAATTCCTTGTTTCCGGGAAATGGATAAGGTCTGTGGAGCTTAACAAAAAGATGGTTGCAGAAAACAATGTTGATTTTAGGGCTATGAGCGGTTCTTCTTCCCAGCAAATACTTATGGCTTTGGATAGAAATCTGAAATCTTATTTTTCAGCCATTAAAGCATGGAAAAGGGATAACAAGAAATTTACTGGATGTCCTAAATTCCCGAAATACAAGCATAAAACAAAAGGAAGAAATATATTTTCTTATTCTTATGCACAATTTAAGCATAGAGGAGAATATATTTACTTTCCAAAGAAAGAAGGTTTGCAACCATTGAAAACCAGATGTAAGGAAGGAACGGTTAAGCAAGTCAGATTTGTTCCGAAAGCAGACTGTTATGTAATAGAATTGGTGTATGAATCGGAGGTAAAGGAACAGTTACCAGATAACAATAGATATATGTCTATTGATTTGGGGGTTAACAACTTTGCTTCTATTGTAACGAATACGAGCAATAAGGCTGTTTTGATAGATGGAAAGAAATTAAAGTCTGTCAATCAGTATTATAACAAGAAAAAAGCTAAAGTTCAATCACAATTAAAGAAAACAAATGGAAAGGAAAATTCGAGACGGTTAATGAACCTTACAAGAAAGAGAAACAATAAGGTCAAGGATTATTTGCATAAGGCAAGCAAGGAAATTGTAGGCATGTGCCTGGAAGACAACATAACGACATTGATAGTGGGACATAATGACGGATGGAAACAGGAAGTGAATATGAGTAAAAGAAACAATCAGAATTTTGTTTCAATTCCGTTTGAGACGTTCATATCAATGTTAAGGTATAAATCTGAAAGACAAGGACTAAGATTTGTTGAAATAAACGAATCTCACACGTCGAAATGCAGTTCTTTAGATTTAGAGGAGATAAAACATCATGATAGTTATGTTGGAAAGAGAGTAAAAAGAGGTCTTTTCAGAACAAAGAACGGGATTTTACTCAATGCAGATATAAACGGAGCCTACAACATCATGAGAAAAGTAAAAGGGGATGCAGCAATGCCACCCTATAGAGGGTTTGGGTATAACCCAGTTAAGAAATTTATTAACAAATAGATACAAGTGTAAACATGTATATAATTACCATATATCGCCAGATATTACGTCTGCAAGAAATGCGGTAGATATAAGAAAACAAAAAGTTATTGATTATGAAACCAATAAGGAACAAAGAAGACATTGAAAATCTAAAGACAGATGAAAAATTGATTGAGTTCTGTTTGAATGGTAATGTAAATTATTACAGGTTCTTATGTTTCCATCCACGAAACAAGAATTATGTAATTCTACTGAATCATTGTGAAGAGCCAGAAAGGTTTTACGTTAAGAGTATTATAGACCGATTTTATACGGACTGTACAACACGCGACATAATCACCCATAGGAGGGATTATGCTTTGAAAAACTCGAAGAGTACGAGCAGGCATTATCCGAATACGGAATACCTTATATATTTCATTATGATTTGTTGAGTGAATTGAATTATGATGAAAGAGGTTATCCAGAATCCGTATCAGAAGAGATGAAGCATGTTATTGCAGATGATATAACCGAGGCTTTGAACGACAAGTTTAAAGGACTGAAAGACGAGGCTTTGAATTACGCAATAAGCGAGTTTGACAAGCGGAAACACGGTTTAGAGGCTACTGTAAAAATATGGAAATGTTTTGCATTGATATTTTTCATTATGACTATTGTTTCAGTAATAGCCTTGTTTTTATTGTGAAATGATGTTAATAAACCCACATTTTATACATACGCAGTTGCGTATCTCATGACATAATATTATCTTTGTGGTGTGATAAGAAACAAAGGTCAAACAATAAAAAGATAAGGTTATGAAAGAAAGAGTTTTAGAAAAGTTCGTTATGATGGAATTTGTGAAAGGCAATTTGGATTCACAGGAACAAGTCAATGATATGGTTTCTTTGATACAGAGAAAGTTAGGTGTGTCAGTAGAGAATGCAGGAGAATTTTTAAGAAAAGCGGTTGGATTGATTTAACAGCAACAATTTGTTTTTCTCATATTGAAGGGTTACGTTTGTAGCCCTAATTTCTAAAATCTAATAAAATGGCTCAAAAGTTGTCTGCCGGATTCATGGCAGAATTATTCAAGCTTGTATATATGGATTTGAGTATTACCCGGATAGTGGTAAATCATCTGTCTTATCAATTGATACCCAAAGAGTGGGCAGGATTCAAATTTCTATTAAAAGAAGCTACGGAGGTATTAAAAGAGAAAGATAAGGTTCCTTCTTTAGGTGTTGTTTCGCAAAAATACGCTGACAGCGATTTTGTAATCGAGGCGGTAGATGCTGTACAGTCAGCCGCCAAAGTAGACAAGGAAATTATTATAGACCAGTTGGAAGCGTACATTAAAGACGTAGAATTCCAGCTACTTTCTAAAAAAGTACATGATTTGTACGAAGAGGGAAAGAAGGAAGAAGCGATGCATATAAACGCGGAAGAGAGCCAAAGAATATTGTCCCTATCATTAAGGCATGAAGCAGGTGGTTTCCAAAAGGTTTTTGCCGATTTTGACAAGAGAATGAGAGGAAGACGGGAAGAGGAAGACGGGGAAATTCCGTCACGTGTAATGTTCGGACTTGATAAGATAGATGATATTTCAGAAGGTGGTGCCACGATAGAAGATACCGTATTATGGATTATGAGGTCGGGTGTGGGTAAATCAACTGCATTAAGATATCATGGGATGCAGGCAGCCTTTGATGGACACCCGGTCTTGCATATACAGTTGGAGGGTGGTGCGCGTGCGTGCCTGGAAAGATACGACCAGTTCTGGACGGGACAAAAATACGGGAATATCCGAAAGGGTGTCATAGATGATAAGCTGGCAGAAAAGCTTGACAAGGCGTTTGAAAACATAAAATCCTATTCTAAGGACATAGATGTATATTCGTTTGAAAAATTCGGGCAGGCTACAATGGTGGATGTCCGTAATGTGATTGTATCTTATTACAAGAAAAACGGTTATTATCCGCATGTATTGATATTGGATTCTTTGGACCTTGTGGCAACCGGGACAAATAGAGTTGTAGACAATAACCCTACATTCAAAAAAGAAAAATTACAGACATGTGCACAGCTTTTGAAAAACTTATGTGTAGAGTTTAAAATGGTGGGATTTACGGCAGCACAAGCCGGAAATGTGCCGTTGGAAATATGGGACAATTCGGACAAAGTGATAGACAGAAGTTATACGGAAGGGGATAGGACATTGGTAAAGCCGTTTTCTTTTGTGTTTACAGGGAACCGGACAAGAGAGGAAAAGAAACAGAACATAATGCGTATCTATATGGATAAGGTACGCGATTATGATACGGTAAAAGATACCTTCCCTATTGTGACGGATTACGGCAGGGGACGTTTTTGTGACAAGGCGCTGACAGCCGAATATTACGGAGGTGATAAGGGTTTCACTTCTTCTACATCTGGAAAGAAGACAAGAAAGAAAAAGGATGAAGACGGTGAAAAGCAAAATGATGTTAAAACAGAGACGATTTAGACATAAGCACTTGCGTATCTCATAACATAATCTTATCTTTGTAATGTCTTCTTGAGGGAGACAAGAAAAAGAAGTCAAACGAGTAAAAGATAAAGGTTATGAAAACGATTCAGTACAAAAGTAATTCAGAGATGTGGAAGTTAGAAAAAGAACTTAAATCACAAGGTTTTGTAAAAACGTCAGATTGTTTTTGGTATCAAAATTACAAAAGAGGTAATGAACGAGTAACGTTAGAAAGAGCTTAAGTTTAAGATGTTCAGAGTTGACAAAAACGAAGTAATATCCGAACTGAATTTGTCCGTGTTTGGGGCAAAGGGGTTCATGCAAGACCGGAACAAGGAATGCCCTTTTTGCAATAAAAAAGGGAAATGGGGAATAAAGTTTAATGATGCTGGAAATAACGGTGCGTTCCATTGTTTCAAATGCGGCATGAAGACCACCTTAAAAAAGTTCCTGGAGAAGATAGGAAGGAAAGACCTTATAAAGCAGGATTATGAAAACACCGTAAAAATGCAGAAATTAACACCTCTAATAGATGATGAAGAAGAGAAAACAACAGAGGAAATTAAGGAATGCACCCTTCCTAAAAAACTGGAATATATAGAAAAGGACGAATATTTGGATAAGAGGGGCTTTGTAAAAAGATATTATGAAGAATTCCGTCCGGCAGAAACAAAATTCTTTCTCGAAAGAAAGCTGCATGATAAGTTCATATTCCAGTTTACCATGAACGGCAAATTAGTCGCATGGCTGGCACGTTCAAAGAAAAGTAAGGATTGGCACGAAGAAAACCTTCAAAGGTTTAAGGAGGGTAAAGAAAAGCTTGTATTGAGGTATGAAAATTCACGTGACGGATTTTCCCATGTGATAGGAGGGTATGACAATATAACGGACGAGACGGACACGGTTATAATCGTGGAAGGGATGTTTGACTATATATCGGTTGACACGAAATTGCATCTTTATGAATCACCGGATATAAAGTGCGTGTTTACGTTTGGTAACAATATGGGGCTAAGCCAGATAAGGTTATTGAGGGACAAACCGGGCATAAGGAATGTGATTCTAATGTACGACCCCGACAAGCCGGAAATGATTAAGACAGTATCAATGACCTTACAAAGATATTTCAATGTACAGATTGCCGAACTGGAAGACAAGAAGAAAGACCCTGGGGATGCGACACAAGAAGAACTCCTATGGGCGCTTGACAATATGACGGAACCGATTAATTTTTATACAAAGCATTTATAATGTTGATTTTTTGCCATTTATCCTAATTTTTGTTAGATTTGAAGTCAAAAATAGGGACATGGGAAAATCACGGAAAATCAGCCTGGAGCAGTTTGTAATTAACTTGCAATTGGAGTATTTGAGTTGTAGATTACGCTCGATAGTTTACAACCGTATAGAGAGTGTCGAGCTTGTGAAGATATACAAGGACATAGCGGAGAAGAAGAAAGCAAAGATTCTGAACTTGAAACAAAGGTTCCGTCTTGGTACGATGTTTGACAGTGACAAGGCGTTTTCAGATTTTTATTTGAAAGAGTTTTTGCAGGAATACGGATTGCCGAACTTGCAATATTCGGAGAAAACGAAAAAGTCGGTTATGTTCTGGGACAGGTTTCACCTATTGAAACCGGGTACCATAGTGATATACAAGGGGAAGGAATATAAGGTGAAGATAAACCATCCGAATGACGATAATGTGGTGATATGGGTTAATGACGTGCCGGAACAGATACCATATACCTACTTCAAAATGAGATGGTTAGAAGAAATTGATATAAAAGACTTAAAATAATCGAGATAATATTTTTTTATCTCAAAATTAAATTCTTATATTTGCAGTACAATTAAAAACAAAAGATATGAATTATTTCGAGTATGAAGAAAAGGCGGCTACTACAGCTTGCTATAATGAAAAAGTGGCTTTGTCTTATGTAACACTTGGTTTGTGTTCGGAGATGGGAGAAACCTACGAGAAAATCAATAACGAGGCAGAAACGGAAGAAATCTCTAAAGAAATCGGAGATATGTTTTGGTATCTTGCCATGATTCGCAAAGAGTGTAATCTTGATATTGAAGGTTGGGATTGGAAAGAAGCTTTGACAAATGCGGAAGGTGCAGGCGTGTTTGATTTGCCCGTGGAAGTCGGAAAGATTGCAGACCAGGTTAAAAAGTGGTTGCGTGACGATTGGAAAGAAGCCGAGCAGAATGTATTTCCGGAAGAAAGAAAGAAAGCTGTTTTGGAAGCCTGGAAAAACGCCTGGAAGGTTATAAACAGTATGATTAACCGCGTCGGTCTTGATACAGAAAAGATTGCCGAACAGAATATCGAAAAACTGTTTTCACGCAAACAGCGTGACAAAATTCATGGAGCAGGAGACAACAGATGAGAAATTTTGACAAAATATTAATGACCGGGGCGCAGGGTACAGGGAAAACAACCCTATTGAAAGCCTTGCAGAACGAACCGGAATTTGACAACTGGAAGTTTTACACGAATGTTGTCAGAACGATGGTTGAAGAAGAAGGGATAACCATTAATGAAGAAGGCACGTCCGAATCACAAAAGAAAATATTCGATAAATACACTCAAATAATGGAAGATGCTATGAAACAACCTTCCATTAGTGACAGATGTATTATTGATGTGAATGCCTACACTTCATGGCTTTTTGATAATTGCAGCCCGAAAGACCCGGAATATAATAACCTGGCAGAAGAAGACTTTAAGGAGAAACGACAGATTGTAAAGCGAAAATATGAATTCCCTTTACTTGTCTATCTTCCTATCACATTCAGATTGCAAGGTGATGAGGTCCGTTCGGAAGATGAAGAATACCAGAAAGAAATAGACCGGAAAATAAAGCAGATTGTCGATAATTACGGAATACCCTACATTTCTGTTTCCGGTTCAACGGAAGAACGAGTACAGCAGATTAAAGATGCCGTATTCGGGAAAAAGGAGGACTGATGTATGGAATTTTCTTTGTTGACTTTAAGAAATGTTGGTCGGAAGCTTGGAATACAGAATGTTTCCGGATTCAGAAAGGAAGACCTTTTGCAACAAGTTGTTGAAAGACTGGAAGCAAAGGGAAAGACGCTTGAAGAATATGCAAAGGAGGTATCTGTAAACACCCAAAAAGGGTATGTAAAGAAAAAGTTCAATCTTTCACCTAAAGGAGAAAACCCGTACAAGAAAGGAAGCATATCTTATAAGGTATGGGAAGAACTTGCAAAGAATGACGGTCGGTCATTCAGCCGGATTGCAAAAGAGCTGGGAACGCATTACAACGTTGTTTCCGTTTGCTGTAGAAACCATTTTGACAAATCATAAACTTGCCGTTTTTTATTAGATTTGATTTTTCACGGGGAGTGTAAGTAAATACGCTTCACTCCCTTTTTATACCCTAAAAATATGGATGAACTGTATAAAGATTTAATCAAATATTTGGAGGATAACTTTTTGTCTTTCAATGCTTTAGATAACAATATTATAGAGATTGACGGGCAAACATTCGAGTTGTTTGAACCTTTCCAATGGGACAAAGAGGGTAACGGAATTTTCTTTGACGATTCGTTCCAGTGGGTAGGAGACAGAACGGAATGCGACAACTATGTCTTCCGGTTCGGTGATGTATGGTATTACCTTAAAAAGGGAGACGAGAATAAAGTAAAACTTAACCGATTGCAGTATATCGGAAAGGCAAATTTGTTTGACGAAAGCTTGAGATTTGACACCTATATAGGTGTGCACGGCAATTTTGAATTGATGAACGGAATGCACTCTTATTCCGATTGGGTAGAAAAAGCGAAATTTTTAGGAATAAAAGCGCTTGGTATATGCGAAAAGAATACGCTTGCATCAGCGTTCAAGTTTCAGAATGCGTGTCTAAAAAGTGATATAAGACCTATATTCGGTATGGAAGTTACTGTATATAACGAGCAGAAGGACGTGCGATATACAGTAAAGCTGATAGTCAAGGACAAGGAGGGATGGAATAACCTACTGAAAATAAATAAGATTCTGAATGTCGACGAAAAAGGTTTTATCACGGAAAAGGAATTGCAAGAAATGAAAGACGGGTGTTTCTTGTTGTTTGACCCGAAAACATGTATGTTTGAAAATCTCCCCATATTGTCAAGAAAATGGAACGATACCTATTACCAGCTTGATACTGTGGAATACAAGAAGAATGACCGGGATAAAAAATATCTTGACAATCTGAAAAAATTCGTGGGTGTATATAAACCCGTGGCGGTATGTGACGCTTGGTATCTTGAAAGGCGGTATGCCCCTATAAGGGAAAAGCTTAACAGGCTGGCAAAGGTTGCGAATTATGAGAGTGACAACCAGTATATGAAGAATTACCAGGAATATTACGAAGAATTGTCAAAACTGATATTGAATGAAGACAAGTTTTTCGGACTGTTTGAAGAAGCTTTGGTAAATCTTAATTACATATCGGTAAACTGTAATTATTTGCTGGAAACACAGGTAAGACACGCACCTAAATATGTAATGACGGAAGAGGAGAAAAAGAAATATGCTTCCAATACAGAAATGTTTGAATCGCTTGTCTTTGACGGACTGGCAGAACATCCAGAAATACTGGACAGATACAGCGAAGAGGAACTGACAGAAAGACTTAACACGGAAATATCCATCATAGAGGAAGGCGACGTAGTGGACTATTTTTTGATGTTGAGGGATATTATTAGATGGGGAAGAGACAATAACATTTTGGTCGGATTGGGCCGCGGAAGCGCAGCGTCTTCGCTTATATCTTATTTGCTTGGAATAGTAAAGGTAGAACCGTTGGAATATGAACTCCTATTCAGTCGGTTTTTGACAAAAGGTCGTTTAATTCGGCATGAAGAGGAAGAGGTAGTGACGATAAACGGAGAAAAAGAAATATCCGGGAATGCTTTTATAAAGATTATCAGAAATGACGAGGAAATGATAATAAGAGCGAAAGAGTTAAAAGAAGGTGATGAATTGATAAACGAATAATTGTATGATAGTAAAAAATATTGAAGTAAAGCGTCGGGCAAAGACTGTATTAGGGTCAATGCCCGACATCTGACCCCTTCGGGGGAGCGAGTTGACACAGATTTTCCCGGTAGAAGACGGGACGAAATAAAAGCTTATATGGAAGAGCGGTTTGGTAAAGAGCAGGTTTGCTCGCTTGGTACCTATACTACTCTCCAGTTAAAAGAAGCAATATCGGATATGGCGCGTGCAGACGGCATACCAGTACAGTTATACAGATGGTTTACTGCTTGTATTGGAGACGACAAAGAAAAGACGATAGAAGAGTTTTTCAAGACCGTATGCGGAAAGGAAGACCTAAAGAAGTTCGTGAAGGAACATACAGAAACGTTCAACGATATGTTGGTAGTTCTTGGTTCCCCAAAAAGCCAGTCAGTACATGCGTGCGGAACAGTAGTTTTACCGGACGGCAAAACATCCTATGAATGGATGCCCGTACATACGCAAAAAGGACTTGTGGTTACGGACTGGGAAGGTTCGGAAGTGGAAGAGGCAGGATTCCTAAAGGAAGACGTTTTGGGTATTATCCAGTTGGATAAGTTCGAGGAAATGTTACGCTTGATAAAGGAAAACCACGGAATAGATATTGACATATACAGTCTGCCTTTGGACGATAAGCAGGTATTCGAGTATGCAGGTAAAGGATGGCTGGGCGATGTTTTCCAGCTTGGTTCAGCCGGATTATCGGGATATTGTGTAAAAATGAAGCCGGAAAACATAAACGAACTGTCTGCATGTGTAGCCCTCTATAGACCCGGACCTATGGAAAACAATTTTCACAATGAATATATTTTGCGGAAAAACGGGGAAAAGGACTGGACGGAAGAAATGCCTATAGGTGGGGAAGAAGTGGTGGAGAACACTTATGGACTGATGTTGTTCCAGGAACAAATTATGTTATTTTGTCAAAAATTAGCAGATTTTAACTTAGAGAAGTGCGATTCAGTTCGGAAAGTTTTAGGTAAAAAACTATTACAGAAAGCAAAGGAGTACGGGGATGATTTCGTGAACGGGTATGTAAAGAAGTACGGTTCTAAAGGAGTTACAAAAGAATATGCGGAAAATCTTTGGAAACAGATGGAGGAGTTTGCGAAATATTCGTTTAATAAGTGCTTGCATGGAGACGAGAAGATTTACCCTAATGAATTAACAATCAAAGAACTGTATGAAAAAGGAGTTGAGGACATTCCAGCAGTAACGATGGGAAAGTACGGTGAATTTATTCCTACCAAAGTAAAGGGAATAAGATATGCAGGGAAACGCTTCATTTATAAGATACAAACGAGCGACGGGGCAACAGTGAGATGTTCCGGAAACCATAAATTCCCTACACCGGAAGGACATAAATACGCTTTCCTTTTAAGAAAGGGAGATGTGTTGTATACCTATAAACATGGCATGAGGGTAAATGTGGAAGTCGTTTTTGCTTATGTGATGGATGTGGAACCGACCTATGATGTTGAGATAGACCACCCGGAACATAACTTTGTCACTGGGGAAGGTGTCGTAACATGTAACAGTCACTCCGTATGTTATGGTATGACCGCTTATATATGCCTATGGCTTAAAGTACATTATCCTATTGAGTATTGGAGTGCTACATTCTCGTTTGCGAAGGACGAAAAGATACCCTATTATGTAAACGAAATACAGCAGTCCGGTGAGATAAAGATACATCCGGTAGACATCAACAAGTCAGATGTAAATATCGTGTCCGATTACCGGACAAGCAGCATGTACTGGGCATTCAATGCAGTAA
>ULRH01013675.1_pt1 | contig 18361 bp, 10 predicted proteins | sample 1955271 | NCBI WGS metagenome assembly ULRH01 (sample SAMEA4835677, study PRJEB28245) | human gut metagenome | biome: gut microbiome; material: fecal sample | place: Denmark | collected 2008 | reverse complement strand
CCCCTGCCACAATGTTACTTTGTCCTGCCCTGATATGCTGCGCATCCTTTGCGCAACAATATTATTATCATCCTATTCCCGAAAAAAAGCAATGACATTTTTACATATTTTCCAAACAATCTTTTGTTTCTGCTCACTTATGCCCTGTTCCGGTAACAATTCTGTTTTTTCGTATCAACATCGGATTTACATTTGTTTTTCCTGATGCTATAATATATTTGCGCAATCGGTTGCGTTATCAGATGATGATATATCAAATCACACTGATTGTCAATATGAAAATATTTTTTGGGGGACAATATGAAAACAGACCATTTACTTTTCGGGGCAGCTTATTACTCGGAATACCTTCCATATGACCGCGTGGAAAAAGACATGGAAATGATGGAAAAAGCAGGCATGAACACGATCCGTATCGCAGAATCGACATGGAGTACTATGGAGCCTGAAGACGGCGTTTTTGATTTCACACATCTCGACAAAATGCTTGAGGCGGCTGCACGCCACCATATCTCTGTCATTGTCGGGACGCCGACCTACGCCATCCCGGCATGGCTGGCAAAAAAATATCCGGATATTCTAGCCCTGACCAATAACGGTCAGAACATTTATGGTGCAAGACAGAATATGGATATCACACACGCAGGCTATCTGTTCCACTGCGAGCGGGTTATCCGCGCAATGATGGAACATATCAAAGATGTTCCGCATATCATCGGGTTTCAGCTGGACAATGAGACCAAAAGCTACGGCACTGCCGGTCCGCGTGTCCAGGCAATGTTTGTCGATTATTTAAAGGAAAAATACCCGGATATCAATGAATTCAATCGCGAGTTCGGGCTGGACTACTGGAGCAACCGCGTCAACACATGGGAAGATTTCCCGGATATCCGTGGCACGATCAATGAAAGCCTTGCCGCTGAATTTGCCAAATTCCAGCGTCTGCTTGTGACCAGATTTTTAGCATGGCAGGCTGCGATCGTTTCCGGATACAAGCGCCCGGATCAGTTCATCACGCAGAACTTTGACTACGACTGGACAGACTATTCCATCGGCTATCAGCCGGAGGTCAACCAGTACGAAGCTGCCAGATGCATGACCGTTGCCGGATGTGACATTTATCATCCTTCCCAGTCACTTCTTACCGGAGAGGAGATCACCTTCTGCGGCAACATCTCGCGCAGCTTAAAGAAAGACAATTATCTTGTTTTAGAGACACAGGCTCAGGGAAATATCGCATGGCTTCCATATCCGAGGCAGCTCAGGCTTCAGGCCTACAGCCACATTGCAAACGGCTCCAACAGTGTCATGTACTGGCACTGGCACTCGATTCACAATGCAATTGAGAGCTATTGGAAGGGCATCCTGTCACACGATTTTTCCGAAAATGAGACTTACCGGGAAGCTGCATCCATCGGCGCAGACTGGAAGCGGATCGGCACCCACCTTAAAAACCTGCAAAAGAAAAACCGTGCTGCCATCCTGCTCGACAATAACTCCCTGACCGGACTGCGTCTTTTCCCATTGAAAGACCTCGGCAATTACAGTTATAACACCGTTGCCCGCTGGCTTGGCGATGCTCTGTACCATTTAAATATCGAGTACGACATGATCTCCTCTGCGGAACGTGATTTTTCTTCCTACGGGTGCCTGATCGTGCCTGCACTTTACAGTGCTTCCGAAGATCTGCTCACCGCAATTTCTGATTATGTAAAAAACGGCGGACATCTGATCACGACGTTCCGTTCCGGTTTTTCAGATGAACAGTTAAAAATTTATGCGGATACACAGCCTCACATTTTACAGGAATGTCTTGGTATCCACTATGACCAATATACCTACCCGGTGGATGTTTCGGTAACACTGCCTGATTTTATGGCTCATCCATCCTGCTCCGGTCATGAAAATGCGGCTTCCGATGCCGGCTCGTCATGTTCCGATGAATCCTGCACAAACAGCAGCAAATGTCTGCACTGGATGGATCTTGTGACCTGTGATACCGCCACACCGCTCTTTTTCTACGATCACCCGGTCTGGAAAAAATATGCGGCTGCCACAGTCAACCAGTTTGGAAAAGGGTCATCACTGTATCTCTCCAGCATGTTTGATGGCAAACTTCTGGAAAAAGTTCTGGTTCACTACTTTGCTTCGCTTCCGGAAACACTTTTAGCACATCCGGAATGCCACTTCCCATTGATCATCAGGGAAGGCGTCAATGATTTTGGAAAACGGGTAAGATTTTACTTCAATTATTCCGATGAAAAACAGACCGCCATCTGCAAAGGAATCTCTGGCACGGAATTATTGTCCGGCAGAAAAATAATGGAACAGGAAACGCTTTCGCTGGAACCATGGGGCGTGGTGATCGTGGAAGAAAATTAATTTTCCCTTCACACACACAAGATATGCCGCACGAAAGGGTAATTTTTCGTGCGGCATATTTTTTAGTGACATCTTATGAATTTCATTTAGAATTTTTTATTTTTTCTGTATGCGGTTCCCATCAGTGCACAGCCAAACAGTAATAATATCACTGCTGCTGCAACCGGTGTGTTATCCGATGTCTTCGGACTTGCGATCACGCTGCCTGTCGTCTGGCTCATATCTGTTTCATTTAAGACGATGACATAATCGGATGCGTGTGAGAACTTGAAGTCTACAGTACCATCTTCTTTTACCTGTGCTGCCTGATAATACTCAAACTTACCGGTTGTCTCATTATAGTAATAAAGATTTGCTATTTTTCCACTGTAGTCCTTGCCAACGGAAAGTCTCAATATTCCCTCAAAGCCAAATACTCCGTCATAATTTAAGGAGAGCTGGATGGTTTCATTTCCGTCTGCCAGCGCTGTCACTTTCTGTTTTGGAATATCACTTGTTCCCACAACCAGACCAAGATCGATCGGCGCTGTCACATTACCGGTGATATCTTTTCCATTGATGATCCAGCTGGCCTGGTCACTTACCTTGAAGGTTACGTTCATATCTTTTCCTTTGATACTCTCGAACACATTTGCTGGAATTTTTGTTGTCTTTAACAGGTTTACACGGATTTTACTTCCGGTTTTTGCCTTATTCACTGCCTCGATCACATTTGCAAAACTCTCCTCCTGCACGGTTACTTCTGCTACAGCCTGTTCTTCCTGTTTTGGAGTTGTCTGGACTGCAGAATTGACCTGACTGGAATTGTTTCCTGATGTCTGCTGATTTCCGTTATGATCCTCTGTTGTTTTTCCATCTGGCTTTTTATCATCTGTTGTATTATCCGGAGCCGGTTCTGTTTTTGTCTCCGCTGTCAAAACAATCGTTCCACCATCTTTTGCTGCCGGAATGGTAACAGAAACGTTCTGGTCAGCAGAAACAGTGTAAGTTTTTCCATCATAAAGGTTTTTAAGAACTGTTCCGGCACTCTCTGCTACCGGGATCACTACTTCTTTCTCTGCCTCTTTCACATTCATTCCTACATATAAGGTGCTGTTTCCATAACTTCTGCTGATCACTTCGTAACCTTCTGCGTCAGAAGCTGCCACTGTACTTCTGTTTCCTCTTGCAAATACATCTGTGTATGTATTACGGATTGCAAGCATTGTCTTGTAATGGTTGTAAATACTGTTGCTGTCTGCTTTCTGTTTTTCCAACTCTGTCCAGTCAAAGTCTCGGCGGTTTGTCTGGAGCGGCCAGTTGTTGGCTCCACCCTGTCCGATCTCCTCTCCATAATAGAGCACCGGCTGGCCTTTTGCGGTAATCTGAAGTGTTGCTGCCACTTTCATCAGGTTGTAAGCTTCTTCTTCGCTGAGTTTACTCTCATTTACAAGCTTATACTGAAGGCTGTCCTCATCATGACTGCTCAAAAAGCTTCCCATTGTAGCAGTGTTATTGATCGCACCATTTCGTTTCTGTAAAGAACTTTCCACACCAGAAATATCTCCGGTTACGAATTTCTGTGCAAAATCATTGAAATCAAAATCTAACAGTGCATCCATGCTTCCGGTTCCAAGTTCTCCCGCATTATTGGCATATCCTGCACCGGAATACTCTCCTATCATTTTAAAATCAGGATTTACTTTGGTCAGCGAGTTTTTGAAAGCTTCCCATGTCGTTGTCTCTACATGTTTTACAGTATCCACACGATAATAGTCAATACTGTATTTTGACATCCACTCGGTCTGCCATGTAACAAGCTGGTCTGTCACTGCTTTGTTTTCTGTCACAAAATCAGGCAGATCTGACAATGAATCATATTTATCATCACCGCTGATCGTGTTGTTGGAGTCACGGATCATGGAAATACTGTTTCCATCTGCATCTGTTAAAATACTGTTGAAGTATTTTTCTGTACCGTAACCTGCATGGTTTAACACAACGTCCACCATGATTTTCATTCCCTTGCTGTGAGCGGCATCCAGTAATGCTTTGAACTGCTGCTCTGTTCCAAGATGTTTGTTTAACTTTGTGAAATCGCTTGCCCAGTAACCATGATAGCCATAGGTAGCGGTATCTGTCTTATTATCATGCTGATCTTCTGTGATATTTTCTACGATTGGAGTGATCCAGATTGTGTTCACACCCAGATCTTTTAAATAATCCAGTTTCTGGTTTAATCCGGCAAAATCTCCACCGTGATAGCTGGAACCGCCTTTTTCGCCAATATTGTAATCGCCCACTCCATATGCGTCATTATTTTCTGCATCTCCGTCAAAGAAACGGTCTGTCACTGCAAAATAAATCACTGCTTCATCCCAGTCAAAATCTCCGGCACTTTTTTTGCGCTCTGTGACGGTAACGTTTGTCGCTGTTGTGTATACATTTCCATAAATATCTTTCACTGTGACCGGAATATTTTTCACGCCTGCTGCAACTGTATTCAGGCAGGAGATTGTTCCTTCCATAAGTTCCGGCTCGATCGCAAACTCTTTTCCCAATCCCAGCTCACTCAGATCGGCTGTGATTGCAGCAATTTCAGATGTTTCAAGACCTTCTCCGTCTTTTGCAGTCAATTTTACGGATAACACATTGTTGTCATTGTAGTCCATTGCATACTGTGATAAAGAAGCCTCTACGCTCACATTTGCTTTTTTGAAGTGGCATACGCTGCATTCTTGTCCGCTGTAATCAGCTTTTTCACTGTTAAACGCATCTAATTCCTCGGTGCCGTCTACCACATAGTAGTAATAGTAATCACCCGTGGAAACGCCAGTGAAATCATATCCAAAGCGGTCATTTGCTGCATCATAAGTCATCGCGCAGGTCTGTCCGTTGACAACCACACTGACTTTGCCGTCTAAAGAAGCAAGGTTATTCTCTGCTGCCAGTGTATCGTTCCTGTAGTAAAAATGGATCGTATCATTAGCTCCATCCATCTCGTAACCTGCGTTGTATGGCAATACCTCTGTGATTCCCTCTCCCTGCGTAAACACTGCTTTGACCAGTGACTGTCCTGCCGGGATCGTCACATAATGATCTCCGCCGTCTTTGCTCTCCCATTCATCAGCTGCCGTGCTGTGCCTCATACAGAAAGACAATTTAAGATCTGCTTTTGAATCTTTTACCGGTATTTTTGCAACCATTTTGCCATTGATGTCTGCAAATGCTACAGATACATCAGAGCCAAATCCACTGTTCCAGGTGTAAATGTTCCAGCCCTCATAATCCTTTGCCGGTCTGTCGTACTCGATCATGATGCTGCGTGATTTTGGCTTAACCAGTTCTGGAAGTGTTGTGTACGCCTGATTGCTGTTGGATACAATGTAGAGTGTGACGTTTTCGGCTGTTGCGCTGTTATTGTATAAAACCGTATCTCCCTGCCATTTCCACTCGTCTTTAGATCTTGGAATTATCTGGACGTCGGTATATGGGAGTGTCACATCTGCACGCAGCCACTCATTTCCATCGGAAAGTTTTTCCTTTGCAGTGAAAAGAGTTCCTGCTGTTGCACCCGCACCGGATTTCTGCCATATCCATAAATCAGATGCATTTTCTGACATATGTGTTGCATCGAAATCGTAATAGTAAATGGTGTAATGATAAACTACCTCTACCACTGGAATTATTATCTCTTTTTCAATTCCATTATAAGCAGCTACAACTGTCACTTCCGTTCCCTCATAAGATAAAGGAACTAAAATTTCGTTACCATTTAAAGTAATTCCCTCTGTTTTTGCTGTATATGTAACACTCACTCCATTCTGAACATTTCCATCGTCACCATAATAAGTTCCTGTTACCGGAAGTTCCATCGTAACACCTTTTTGAATCTGCGCAGGTACTTCTACCACAAGATCTTTTATATATGCGATATTTACCTTAGTTTCCTTTGTCTTATCTGTTTTATCCAAAGATAATGTGACATCTGCCGGTGCATTAAGGTTCAAACTCAAATTGTCATTATTTTGTGCCCAAGGTTTATCCCATCCTTTCGTTGCCGCATCTTCTAAAATTTTATATTGATACTTTCCTGCCGGAACGGCATTCAATGTAATGCTATAAATATTTTCGTTTTCTGATGATTTTACAAAATTTGGCTTCGCACTTGGATCCCATGCCATTCCCGGAATATTTCCTACTAAAAGAAATGTTGTTTCTGTCTTCGGTAAATCCGGAACTGCTGTTGTTCCATCTGCATCCAGATAATATGCCCATGCTCCATCTTTCTGAATATAATATACATCTGTCGGAGTATCTTCCGTATACTGTGATAATTTTGAATCATATCCGGGATTTTTGTTATTTCCAGGATTATCAAAATCCAAAAACTGAAAACCTGTAAATGTGCCTTTGACACTCAGTGTATACTCTGTTGTATCACCTGTCTGTGTCATAAAAAAGCCTTTCGCTCCGCCCCATTCCGGTATCTCTGTACCATCCGGGCTTTCCGTATTCGTATTGCCCGTCACTGCTGCTGTTCCTCCCCAGAACTGTATTGCCGGCGTTGTCCAACCCCAATTTGACGGCATCATAAAGTGGATCGTCAGATTCTTCTCGTTCTCCGCTGCCTGCACCGTACTGCTTCCGCTGCCAAGCGCCGGAACCATTGTTACTACCATTGCAAGCACTAGCAGAAAACACAGTACTCTGCTTGCAATGCTTTGCCTCTTTTGAAAGCTTTTCGTTAACTTTCTCATTCTTCCTTCTCCTTTTTCTCCCCTACTTACATGTGATTCTATAACAATCCCCCTCTTCACATGTTTTCGTTTTTTTTCGCATTTCTATTGTATTCTAAAATATTGTATTATTCTATACGTAATAAATCCCGAAATCTCGTCCAAATTTTTGTGAATTTTAACCAATTAAAGTATAAAAATGCTCATTTTCTTATTTTGAACATAAAAAAAGAATCCGGCATCGCACTAAAAAATGCGAATAACCGGACTGTTAATGATTATATGTTTTTATTTTTCTCAACTTGACTTTTAGATGTCTCGTTGCTATTATAATAGTAAAGGTGCTACCGATAGACGGTTAGCCCGGTTATTGATTAATTATCTTAAATAATCGCCAATTCCCAGGTTGGCGGTTATTTTTTTTTGCTAATTTTATAAATAAAAGTAGCAAACGCAATCAGCATTATAACAAATTCAAACAAGTCTGAATATGTAACCATCTTGCATCCCTCCGTCAACAAATTTCCTCTTTCGAAGATCTCTATGTAATCAGAGGGTCCAGTCCCTCTGTTGAGGGCTTAACCGCCTACCGTTTTCTCGTAGCACCTCATTCATTATACCAAACCAATAAAATCAGTGCAATTTATTAAATTTTTAAAGGAATGCTTTTAATAAGCAAAATTCTGTACCCAGTAATAAGTGTATCCATCATAATAGCAAGAAACAGAGATTTTTGTGTAACTTGCATTTAAAATATTGGCACGGTGTCCATCACTTCGCATCCATCCATCCATTGCCATTTCCGGAGATACTGCACCTTTTGCAATGTTCTCTCCTACGTTCATTTCTCCACCTGCAGAATTATGGCTAAAATCCGTAGTGATTTCCATTACCCTCCGATCAGAGTATGACGCCATACTGCTATCCCATGTTAAAGCAGCCACACCATTATCTGCTCTTTCCTGATTGACCATTGCAAATACCTGCTGAGCATAATCGCTATTATAATATCCTGATTGATTAGTGCCATTATCTTGATCATAATTCCATAGCGAATGTAAATAAGCATCTTTTTCATCTGGTGTCATTGCTTCAAACATAGCTACCCATTCATCATCTGTCATTCCAAAATCATCTACATCCTGATTTTCACCAGTTTTTGCAACTTTCTGGTTATTTATTGTTCCAGATTTACTATCACTATTGCTAGAATTTTTTTCATTCTCATTATTATCACTTGTCTGTAAGATCAAACCTGTCTTTTCCAACAAAGCCTCTGCATCCAGTCCAGTGTATGTAACCGTCACTTCGTAATCTGCCTCGTTTTCGTTTCCAGCCTTATCCTGCACTGTGCAGTGTACATTTAATACTTCTACAGGGTTCTCTTTCTGCAGATTAAATGATTTCTGCTCAAATTCGTAGCTGATCACATTGTCTCCGCAAAATGCATCACTGGCTGCCGCCCACTCCGCATTTGAAAAATCCGGAAGCTCATGCAGCATGGCTGCAATCTTTTCCGCATCATCCGTGTTGATGTCATCAATGCTAATTCCTGATGCATCCACCTCAAGATTGATCACATTCTGTGCCAGCTCCGGAGCTGTGCCATCCACGTAAACATTTAATGTTATATCTGTAAAATTGCCTTCACTATCTTTTACCTGGGCTGTCACTTCATAGCAGCCTTCTTCATCCAACTGAACACTTTCTTGATAGTCTGCTTCATCATACGAATCAGTAGTATCTACCACCGCTTTTTTCTGCAGCATATCATCATAATCACAGGCTGCAAGATCATCCTTCCTCTCACAAGAAACGATCCCACTGGAAGTTTCCGATGCATCTTTGATCTCCGTTACCAGATCATCCACGATCAGAGTTCCCGGCTGCATGTAGATATAATCTTTTGCTTTGCATTGCGGTGAAGTCGTATCCTTCACTTCTACCGTAAATGGATAATTTTTCCCATCATATGCAACGGCAGCATTGTACGAACCAACTTTTGTTTCATCTACTGCTGACAGATCAAGGCTTGCACCCTTTAAGATTTTCTCATCCGGATCCTGCAGATAATCTGCAACATTTTCCGACAGCTCATCGCCAAGCTCCAGTGTCACTGTGCTCTGCGCGAGTTCCACCTTGGAACATCCGGCAATGCCAGCCACGCTTAAAAAAGTCATTCCTAAAAGTACGAATTGTTTATTTTTATAACTTGTGTTCTTCATTTTGTGACCTCCAAATGTATTTTCTTATTATAATATAAATGTACCACAATATCAAGAACATTTGTTCTGTCACAAAAAAGAGAAGCAAAAATCATTTTTCCTCTGATTTTTGCTTCTCTTTTTTGTGAAAATTTCATTTTAAAATTTATAGATATCCTATAACATCACAATCGGCATATGCCAAAATGCTCCAAACTCCGCTTACTGTGCCACAGTTCCATCCGTTGTCTGCGCTGCAGGATCTGCAGGAGCAACTGTTGAGCCATCTGCAGGGGCTGTTTGGTCTGCCGCAGGCTGCTGTGCAGCCGCTGTAGCGCCACTCTTTAAGGCTGCCAGCGCTGCCTCATCATCCACAAGTGTCTGATAATTGGTAACATAACTTTTTGCTGTATCCGATAACGCATCGTATGCTGTTCTTGCAGCCACGATAACAGGTTCGCTTTCTAATGTAACAGTTCCGATACTGTTGATCGTATTTACAACCGCAGCTGCCTCTTTCTGTTTCACACTGTCGCTTTCCGTTCCCGGAAGGTTATAAACAAGGACGCAGTATCCCTTGTCGATTGTCTCATAGATTTTCTTGGCTGCCGAATATGGAAGGTTGATACATCCATGAGAACCTCTGGTCTTATAAATATCTCCTCCAAAAGCTTTTCTGGAAGTCAGGTCATGCATTCCGATGTCGCCGTTAAATGGCATCCAATATGTAACAGGAGTTTCATAATCCGGTCCACGTAAAACAGCATTCAATGTTTTATAGGTAAGCATAAATGCTCCGCCTGGTGTTGCGTGCCCTTTTGCCACGTTTCCGGATACAAAATCAGACTCTGTCACAAGCACACCATCTTTATAAAGGAACAAATGCTGTGCAGTAAGGTTAATCTCCACATAGGAATTACCGTAATCATTTTCGCCATGGCTGTTCGCAGTCTGGGAATAAACCGGTTCACGTTCCACTTTTTTTCCGGCTTTCAGATCATCTAAAATCTGTGCCACTTCCTCGGAATTGTTGATTTTCCATCCATAAGGTCCATTGGAGATCGTCACAGTGGAACCATAAGATGTTTTCAACTCTTTCGGTTTATAACAAGTATTATATTTACTTGCAAGCTCCTTTACAAAGGAAAGAACACCTTCCTCGTCCACCACAAGATTTAAATCATCGTCCACGGAAAGCCACTCGGAAATACGCTCCCCATCCAGCACTTCTTTTGCAACGTCAAAATTATAAGTGATCGTAGTTCCCACATAGCTGTTCATCTCATCAATGACTGCCAACAGTTTTTCATTATCGTCTTCAACCTTCGGCTTCACATAACAGTCTGCCTCATCCAGATCAAGTTCATCTGCGAGAACTAAAATGGAATCCTCCACCGCTTTTTTGAATGCACTTTTATCAATGGTCGTACCATAATCTGCCGGAACTAAAGAATATCCATCTGCTGTGTACGCTGAAACCGTTGCATCCACGGGTTCACGCTGTGCACCAGCCTGCATACAGTTTAACGCCTGAAGCTCGCTGTCCAATGCATTCTCATCAAATGTCACAACCTTAGCCAGTTCCAGATTCTCATGTTTAAACAGTGTAACCACCCATGCGAAACCATTCTGTCCATTCAATAATTCTTCCACTTCGCCATTGAACACCGGTGCAATTTGAATAGCATCTCCTGCAATGCTTTCCTGTCCCTCCTCACGTTCCACGAGATTCAGCACATAGCTGTCAATCTCCTCTGTGATGAGCTGCTCCATCTTTTCTACCGACTTACCACCGGCTTTTATTCCATCGATGGTCGTACCAAAGCAGAAATGGCTCTGGAAAAAGATTCCAAATCCAACATAAACAACAGCCAGACATGCCACGACAATTCCAATCGTCATAAAAATCTTCTTTTTGTCTCTGGATTTTACTGCCGTATTTGCCTGTGTCAGATCCTTTTTTTCTTTTTTCATAATTTTTCCTCTCACTCTTTTGTAGCTTATTCAAAAAGACGTATCAATATGCGCCTATTTTCAGCAAAACCATACTCTATTATAGGTAGAAAAAGGGCTTTGTCAACAATTTGCGGCAATCGTAATATTTGCGTAATGAATTTGTTTCAATTCGTAACAATGATGGTAAAATTTTTCTTCTGAAATTGTTTGTAAGGTTGCACAAAAACCAGACATTTACCTTAAGAAATCTTTAAATATTCAATAATCTTTCTTAAAAAAAGAGAAAGGGAATTGTTTCCTAAAAATCACTATGCTATAATCGCACAATGTAAGGAAAAAGAATTTATTTTTTATAAAAATGTGTTAGGAAGGTGATATTTTGAAGACAGATATGAAAAGCAGACTCAATGCTTTTATCGAGAAAAACAGACATGGTTTTTTGCTTCTTTATTTTTGTATCTATTTTCCATGGTTTCATCATCTGGAACGAACTGTGACCACACATTTTCATGTGATCCATACCGCATTGGATGACATGATCCCATTCTGTGAATACTTTATTGTTCCTTATCTTTTATGGTTTGGATATGTCGCATGGGCAGTCGGATATTTTTATCTCAAAAATAAAGATGAATATTTTAAACTCTGTGCAATGCTTTTTACCGGAATGACCGTTTTCCTTGTGATCTCAACGATCTATCCGAATGGTCACTATCTGAGACCAGCTTATTTTGAACATAATAATATTTTTATCCAGATGGTAAAATGGCTGTATGCAACGGATACACCGACAAACCTGTTTCCAAGCGTACATGTCTTTAACTCCATCGCCGTGAATATTGCCGTATGGCACAGTGACAATTTCAAAAAGAACAAAGCTGTACGCTATGGTTCCGCTGTTTTGATGGTACTCATTATCTTATCCACAATGTTTTTGAAACAGCACTCCGTTTTCGACGTTGTCACCGGTATGGTACTTGCCGTATTTATGTACTCCGTTGTATACACAACCAACTGGGCTGCTGTCACCGCTGCAAAACCGGTGCGCAAGCCAGGACGGATCTGACCCTGTATTTACCACAATTTCAGCAGCCGGATTCCTGTTTTCATAACTTTATACTTCACATCCTCAAGTTCTGCTGCAGCATTTTTCAGCTCCTTGCGGATTTCAATATGCTGCGGGCAATGCTTCTCACACTTTCCACAGGAAATACACTGGGATGCACTGCTCGTATCTTTTCGAAATGCAGTACACTGCAGGTAATCTCTTCTTCCCGATTTTTTTCCTTCGGAATACATCGCATTATAACAGCGGAATGTACCCGGAATATCCACTCCTTTTGGGCATGGCATGCAGTAACCACATCCTGTACATCCCACTTTTACATTTTTCTTAATCTCATCTTTTACCTTTTCGATCAGCTCCCGGTCGGATGGTGTGAGACATCCCACCAGTGACTCGCTGGCAGTTTTTACATTCTGTTCCACCATCTCCATGGAATTCATGCCGGAGAGCACACAGGTCACTTCCGGCTGGTCGTAAAGCCATTTCAACGCAAGTTCTGCCGGAGTGCGATGTTTTTCATCCCTGCGGAATAACTCTTTCGCAGATTCCGGGAGAAGGTTCACCAGACGTCCGCCACGAAGCGGCTCCATGATAATAACCGGAAGTCCTTTCCGGTTCGCATAACGCAGTCCTTCCACACCAGCCTGAGAATGTTCATCCATATAATTGTACTGGATCTGACAGAAATCCCAGTCGTAAGCATCTACTAACTGACAGAACATCGCGGAATTACCGTGATAGGAAAATCCGATCTGCCGAATCTGCCCGGACGCTTTCTTCTCCCTGATCCACTCTTCCATCCCCAGTTTTTTCAATTTCTCCCAGGTTGGAATGTCCGTCAGCATATGCATGAGGTAATAATCAATGTAATCGGTCTGCAGGCGGCGCAGTTCCTCCTGAAACATTTTTTCCACGCCATCGATCGACTTGATCAGATAATGCGGAAGCTTTGTGGCAAGGTTGATTTTCTCCCTGCAATGATTCCGGTGTAAAATTTCTCCCACTGCCACTTCATTTCCAGCATACACGTAGGCAGTGTCAAAATAATTGACCCCCGCCTCAATTGCCGCCATCACTTCTTTTTCTGCTTTGTCAAGGTCTGCGCTGTTCCCCTTTTTCGTAAAACGCATACAGCCGTAGCCAAGCGCAGAAATATCGTTTCCATATTTATCTTTCCGATATTGCATGCTGCTATCTCCTCTCGGTGTTTAATGCCTCCAGTTCTTCCATCCAGATCCGTGCAGACGCATCCGAAGGCATACGCAGATCTCCACGCGGAGAGACAGCAACGCTTCCGACTTTTGGTCCATCCGGCAGGCAGGAACGTTTGAACTGCTGTGCAAAAAATCTGCGGTAAAAAGTTTTTAACCATTTCAAAATGGTTTCATCATCATAAGTTCCCGCAAAAGCAACTTTCGCCAGACGGTAAATCTTTGCCGGCGCATAGCCAAGACGAAGCATATGATACAGATAAAAATCATGTAATTCGTAAGGTCCGACCAAATCTTCGGTCTTCTGGGAAATCTTCCCATCCTCCGGCGGTAAAAGTTCCGGTGAAACCGGTGTATCCAAAACATCTAGAAGAACTGCTTCCAGCTCTTTATCGCCACAGGTATCCGCATAATAACGGACAAGATGGCGTACCAGTGTCTTTGGAACAGACGCATTCACTGCGTACATGGACATATGATCTCCGTTGTAAGTTGCCCAGCCGAGTGCCAGCTCCGAAAGATCGCCTGTACCGATGACCATGCCTCCGGTCTTATTTGCAATGTCCATAAGAATCTGGGTTCTCTCACGTGCCTGTCCATTCTCGTAAGTCACATCATGTACTTTCGGATCCTGTCCGATATCCCGGAAATGGATATTGACCGCATCCTTGATACTGACTTCCATAAAGTCCGCATTGAGGCATTTGATGAGGCTGACCGCATTATCGTAAGTCCGGTCAGTTGTTCCAAATCCCGGCATTGTCACAGCCTTAATATTTTTATGATCCATGCCGAGCAGATCAAATGCACGCACCGTCACAAGCAATGCCAGTGTAGAATCCAATCCACCGGAGATACCGATCACGGCAGATTTGCAGTGTGTGTGCTCCAGACGTTTTTTCAGTCCCATCGCCTGAATGGATAAAATCTCATCACAACGGCGCTCTCTGTCTGTCTTACTGCCCGGAACAAACGGCATTGGATCAATGTATCTGGTCAGTTCCGTCTCTTCTATTTTCAATGCAAATGGAATTTCCGTGTAACCGTCCATTCTGGTTTCAAATGTAGTCATTCTGCGGCGCTCTGCGTTCAGACGCAGAACATCGATCTCCGAATAAACTGTTTCATTCGCAAAACGTTTCGCTTTCTTTAAAATCCTTCCATTTTCCGCAATGATATTATGCGCGGAATAGACGACATCCTGCGTGGATTCCCCATCTCCGGCACTCGCATAAATATAGCCGCACAGAAGCCTTGCAGACTGTCCGCCAACCAGCTCCTCGCGATAAATGTCTTTTCCGGTCGTCTCATCCGATGCTGACAGATTGACAATGACATTCGCACCGTTTAACGCATGACGGATACTCGGTGGTTCCGGCGTCCAGAGATCCTCGCAGAGTTCCACGCCGATTTTCAGTTCCGGCATGGTCTGGCAGGTAAATAATAACTTTTTGCCCATTGGAACCACTTCTTCTCCGAGGCTTACCTGCACCGTTTCTTCCATTCCTCTTGTAAAATGTCTTGCCTCATAAAATTCATTGTAATTTGGCAGATATGTTTTCGGCACAAAACCAAGCACTTTTCCATTGCTTACAGCGGCAGCCACATTATAAAGCTTTCCGTTGTATTCGAGTGGAAGTCCCACAAACACGATGCAGTCCAATGCAAAGGTAAACGCAGCGATCTCAAGGAGCGCCTGTCTTGCTTCACGCAGCATTTTTTCCTGTAAAAAAAGGTCACTGCACGTATAACCCGTAATGCAGAGTTCCGGGAGCACAATGATCTTTGCCCCCTCCTGCTCTGCCTTTTTGATCTCTGCGCAGATTAACGCAGTGTTCTCTTTCGTATCCGCAACTACAATTTTCGGGGTGACGGCTGCCACCTTGACAAATCCCTGTCTCACTACTTTCTCATCTCCTTCAGTTCGTCCACTTCAAAATGATATGCCTTGTTACAGAACTGGCATTTTACTTCAATCGCTTCACCATCGTTGATAATATCGTCTAAATCTTTTTTGCTCAAGGTTGAGATTGCACGGGAAACGCGCTCTTTGGAGCAGTCACACTGGAATGCTGCCGGAAGTGTATCCGTGATCTCAAGTCCAAAATCGCCCAGAATGATCTCTAAAATCTGCTCCGGTGTGTTCCCCTCTTCCAACATCTCAGTCACAGATGCGATCTCACTGATTTTTTTCTCCAATGCATCCACAACTTCATCCGGGGTAAACGGCATCAACTGAATAATAAATCCACCTGCCTGCTTTACAGAACCGTCCACATCTACTAAAACGCCCAGTCCTACTGCGGAAGGAACCTGTTCCGAAGTTGCAAAATAATAGGTTAAATCCTCTGCGATCTCTCCGGTCTGAAGTGCGATCTGTCCCACATAAGGCTCTTTTAAGCCCATATCCTTGATCACACTCATGACACCAAGTCCAAGTGCCCCGCCTACGTCTAATTTTCCCAATGCATTCGGTGGCAGTTCCACATCTGCCACTCTCGGAAATCCCTTGACATGTCCTGCGGAATCCGCTGTCACGGTCAGTCCCTGCGCCGGTCCCTGACACTGGATCTGTACTGTGAGAAGATCTTTCTCACCTTTCATCATCGTTCCCATCATGGCTGCCCCGGACAATAACCTGCCAAGAGCTGCCGTGATCACCGGGCTAGTGTTATGGTCTTTTCTTGCTTCCTCCACAATGTTTTTGGATGTGATCGCAAATGCGCGGATGGAATGATCTGCCGCAGTTGCTCTTACAATATAATCGTTCATGTTTTTCCTCTTTTCCTGTTATTTTATATTAGGCAAGTGCCTGTTCTGTTATATCATATTCCTTAAATCACCTTCGGTCTTGCAATGATATACATGCGCTCACTCTCTGCCGTCACCGGATCATGGGTAAACGCATCATACGCTGCCACAAACTCCATGCCTGCCTGCAAAAGCAGCTCTTTCACCTGCTCTAATTCGTAGGCTTTCTGATAATGAAGTTCCTCGTATTTCCGATAGAGTTCACTTTCCTCCCGGATAAAAAGCGTCAGGTCATACTCATTGACCATCTCATCCTCATAAAAATAGTTTTCCCAGATGAAACTGCTCTCTTCCCTGTTTTCACTGATGGTGCATTCTCCCATCAGATCCCGGTATTTATGCACGGTGTTCAAATCAAAAATAAACACACCGTCCTCTGCGAGATATTCTTTTACCAGTTCAAATACTTTTTTCAAATCTTCCGGTTCCAAAATATAGTTCATCGAATCGCAGACACTTACAATTGCCCGGATATTTCCAAACAATTCCAGCTCCCGCATATCCTGAAGAAGATATAAAATATCATTCCGCTCTTCTTCCTCCTGGCGCTCTCCTGCGATCTCTAACATTTCGGCAGAATTATCCACTCCCACCATATCGTAGCCTGCATCTGCCAAAAGCCTCGTCATTTTTCCGGTACCGCAGCCGAGTTCCACCACGGTTCCATCTGTCACCTGATACTCCTTTAACAGACTGATAAGATATCTGCTCCACTCCTCATAAGGTACATTATCCATAAAAAGATCATATACCTGTGCAAAACTGCTGTATGCTTCCAATGTTTTCTCTCCTTGATTATTTTTTCACGAACCTTTATACTACTAGAGAAGCAAGATCCAATATTCTTAAGGTTTTTTCCTTTTGATATCCCGATAGTATAAAGCGAGGTTTTTTATGCCCGAGAATTACGACCATTATATCACAAAAAATATAAAAGCATTATATAAACGGCGACTTTTTTCACCAATTGTATATCTGATCATCGTGATCGTACTATGGCATGTATTTTCACTGACGGATCTTTTATTTCCGGTGCAGCTGACGGATGATGTTACGCTGGAATCTGCCTACCGGAATGACGCTGCCAACATGCATACCACACTGACAGATTTAAAATTCACAGGATACACCCGAAATAACTTTTCCGGGACTTCCGGTTATTATTATTACACGATCCGGAATGATGAATGTATCATCGTACTGCTTTCTCCTTCCACCTGTGAAGAGGGACTTCCTTTCATTGATGAAGTAAAATTGACGGGAAAAATCAAAAAGTCCTCTGAATCTTTCCATGCACTTTTAAAAAATATGGCAGAAGATTTAAGCTGGACAGAAAGCGGTATTCAGAGTAAGGTATCCGGATATTATATCAGTGAACCGGATTACAATCGTACCATAAATACGATTCTTTTTACAGTCATATTTGGCACAGGTATTTATGCGATTCTTTGTCTTGTGCTTTATATCCTGTTTATTTTCTTCCCGGTACTCTCTCCCTGCTGCCAGGATCTCGCCTTATTCGGCAATCCGAAAAAGCTGTTAGACCAGGCGGAGGAAGAACTTGCAACGCTGCCCCAGCTTGCAACGGAAGATATGTTTATCACAGAACACTTTTTTATCGAGACCTCCGTTTACGGAAATGCGATCATCCCGATCGACCAGATCATATGGATTTATAAGTACTCCACACTCCATAAGTTTTTCTGGTATCATTTCAGTATTTCCTACACACTGCATATCAGTGCCAACAGGCATTTGTATATCCAGTGCCCGAAGAATATAAAATCCGATATTGATGGTATCATGGATTACCTTGCGGAGGCAAATCATAACATTCTGGTCGGATTCAATGAGAAAAACCGGCTGGAAGTACAGAAAATACAGGGAACGCCAATGAACTTTGAGAAATTTATCGCCTTCCTGAAAAAGCGGATCTGATGTAACCGGAGTTTAATTGGCGTAGTGTCGCAGATCCTGTAGTGCTTTTATAGGTTGTGAAGGGCAGATATAAGC
>ULRH01019300.1_pt1 | contig 18468 bp, 13 predicted proteins | sample 1955271 | NCBI WGS metagenome assembly ULRH01 (sample SAMEA4835677, study PRJEB28245) | human gut metagenome | biome: gut microbiome; material: fecal sample | place: Denmark | collected 2008 | reverse complement strand
CATTACCGCATGTGTCGACGATGCTTACGACTTAAGCAAAGATGTAGACATGACCATTACGGTAGGCGGAGAGAACTTAAGCATTCCGGGAAGCAACACAGACCTGATCACGCTGGAAAAGATTTTCGACCTTGCTCCGGAAAGCGATGTGAAAGCCGATGCTAACGGCAACTACGCACTGACCATGAGCGGAGAAGGCTCTGAATCATCGGTCAATGTGGAAAACGTAACCATTGAAGGAAGCGAAATCGAAACCGACCCTTCTACTACAGAACTGAACTTTCAATACGTCCCGAACCAAAATGCGGAAGCTGACGTAGATGACCGTACGACATTTAATGTAAACAAGACCGATGTTACAGAGGATGTGGTAAGTCTGGATTATGCCAATGTCACATCAATGTCTTCTTTAGACTTGACCTTCGACGGAAGCGCACGCCAATTGCATTTGACAGAAGGCTTCACCGTCACATTCCCTGAATACATGACCATCCGTTGTGATGGAGACACACACTTTCAGGCAGAAGGCAATACGATTAAGTTCACCGAAGACGTACACATCAACAGAGGAAGCCGTTTGTCTATTCCTGTGTCGGTAACCGCTATCGACTTCAAGCAAATGCCTGACGGCGAAGGATTGGTAGAACGAGGCCACTTGGTTATCCGTGGAGACATCCCCGTAAAAGGACAAGCCTACCTGCTTGCCGAAGACTTCCTCACACATCAGGACGTACAACTGAAGCTGAATACGGAAATCAATATCGGCAATATCGAGTTAACCGAAGTCACCGCCGTTGTCGACCCGAAAATCGATATCACCATCGACCCTGTCATGGTAAACGAACTTCCCGACTTCTTGCAAGACAATGAAGTGGAAATCGACATGACCGACCCGAAAATCTTCTTGTATGTCACCAACGAATCTCCGGTAGCCGTAAACTTCTCGGCAGACATGATACCTTATAAGGACGGACAGGTTCAACACACCGTCATTTTGGGCGATAAGCCGAATGGTACCGAGCCTATCATCATCCCGGCAAACAAGACCGACTATGTCATCTGCCTGCATCGCCTGGAAGATGCAGCCGGCATCGAAGCCGACCAAATCATCACCGTTCCCGACCTGAACAACCTGGTGGCTAAAATCCCCGATGAAATCCGCACGGAAAACATCGAAGCGACAGCCGTACAAACCCCTATCACCCTGGAACTGGGCAGAGACTATAACGTAAAGACCGATTATAATGTAGTGGCACCGTTGCAATTCAACGACCAGACCCGAATTGTCTACAACGACCAGATGGATGACTGGAACAGCGACATGGAAGACATCGACGCACGCCATGCCGAGATCTCGCTCACCGCTACGAATACCATCCCCTTGGGTATGACCATGACCGCTGACGCCATCGACCCCGACGGCAATGTGCTAAACGACATTACAGCTACCGTAGAAGGCGGAATCAGTGCCGGGACACCTGACGCTCCTACTACAAGCACACTGACTATCCGTCTGGAATCGAAAGCCGACGGGGCGTTGAAGAACATGGATGGCATCGCCTACCGGGTAGAAGCATCGGTTCCGACCGAAGTGCAAGGCATTACATTGAACGAAAGCCAAAGCTTGAAACTCGACAATGTAATCATCACCGTGAAAGGCGGAGTGACCGTAGACTTAAATTAATCAAAAACAGGTATTCATCATTATCGAACAGAAATTTATGAAAAAACTATATAAACTTTTCACCGCAGCCCTCCTGGCAGGTTCTTGCCTGACGGCTTCGGCACAGGCTTTACGCTCGGGATATTTCCTCGAAGGCTATAGCTTCCGCCACCAGCTTAACCCGGCTTTCTCTGCCGAACGCAATTACATCAGCATCCCTGCACTGGGTAATATCAATATTGGTACGCAAGGAAATATCGGAGTAGGACATTTCCTTTATCCGCAAAACGACCAACTGATTACGTTCATGCACTCCAGCATCAACGGACAAGACTTCTTAGGCGAACTGAAAGACAAAAACCGTCTCAGCGCCAATATCAACATGACGTTGCTCGCAGCCGGATTCCATGCATGGGGCGGATTTAATACGGTAGACATCAACTTGCGTTCAAATACAAGCATGAACCTTCCGTACGACTTGTTCGCCTTTATGAAAATGGGTATGACAGGAAGTGAGACACACTATGATATAGGTGACTTGGGCATCCAGTCGAACAATTACATAGAACTGGCATTCGGACACTCACGCAAGATTAACGACAAACTCAACGTGGGCGGTAAATTAAAGTTCCTGTTGGGTGCCGCCAACCTCAGCCTGAAAATGACCGATATGGATGTCACCTTGAGCCAAGACAAATGGATGGTAAAAGCCAATGGTGAGATGAGTGCTTCATTGAAAGGCCTGACTATGCCTACGAAAGCCGAAAGCGGAAGAAACGTTGACAATGCCAGCCAACGTGACTTGATAGACTGGGACAATATGGACGTAGACAGCCCGGGACTGAGCGGTTTCGGTATGGCTATCGACTTGGGTGCTACCTATAAGGTGATGGACGACTTGACCGTATCTGCCGCATTGCTCGATTTCGGCTTCATGTCATGGAACAATACGATTAAAGCAGCCACCAGCAACGCTCCGTGGGAATTCGACGGATTCCAAAACATCGCGGTCGACTCTGAACTGGGCGACGATGACCCCAACTCATTGGAAAGCCAACTGGACGCTATCGGAAAAGACCTGGAAGACTATGCCAGCTTCCACCGTACGGAAAACGGAGTGAAACGTACCGCCATGCTGGGCGCCACACTGAATATTGGTGCGGAATATGCGTTCCCTCTTTACAAGAAACTCCATTTCGGTTTCTTGTCGTCTACACGCATCAACGGCAAGTATAGCTGGTCGGAAGGACGTATCTCGGCAAACGTAGCACCCATCAAATGGTTTGATGCCGGTGTCAACTATGCCATCTCTTCGTTCGGTTCTTCATTCGGCTGGTTGCTGAACTTCCATCCGCGTGGTTTCAATTTCTTCGTAGGTATGGATCACCTGATGGGTAAAATCACCCCGCAATTCATTCCTGTCAAGAGCGGAAACATGAACCTGAGTTTAGGCTTCAACGTTACCTTCGGCGGAAAAAGCGACAAGAACGACAAAAAATAATTCTGTATAAGAATCTGTTTATAAAAAGACACGGAGACACAGAGGAAATGATTTTCAATTTTGAAAAGCCTCTGGTGTCTCCGTGTCTTTTGTCTGATTATACCGTCGCGTTTCTCCGTGGTTCCAATCGTTCTATGAACCCTTATTTGTTCAGTCTCCACGTAAATCCGTCTTTCGTATCTTTCACCTCGAAGCCAAGGGAGGCAAGGTTATCACGGATTTTATCGCTGGTGGCCCAATCTTTGTTGGCTTTCGCCTTCATACGTTCCTCCAACAACATATCTACCACCTTGCCAAAGGCTTCTTCACGTGCGGCGTTATTCTCGCCCCCTTCCTTCAACCCTAAAATGTCAAAAGCAAAGAGATGGAATACGCTCTTCAGTTCTTCCAAATCCTCGGCACTGATGGTCGCTTTCTTATCCACCAACGTATTGACCATACGGGTAGCATCGAAGAGATGTGAAATGACAATCGGTGTATTCAAGTCGTCGTTCATTGCGTCGTAGCATTTCTCGCGGAGTCCTGCCGGCTCAATGCCCGAAGTAACTTTCGACGGAGTGATGCGGTCGATGTTCTTGATGCCTTCCAATAAGCGCTCCAATCCTTTTTCGGCGGCTTGGAGAGCTTCGTTGCTGAAATCTACCGTACTGCGGTAATGCGCCTGAAGGATGAAGAAACGGATGGTCATCGGCGAATAAGCTTGCGTCAGAAGCGGGTTCGAACCGGTAAAGAACTCTTCCAGCGTGATGAAATTGCCCAACGACTTGCCCATCTTCTGTCCGTTGATGGTAATCATGTTGTTATGCATCCAGTAGCGTACCATCTGATGTCCTTCCGAAGCCACGGCCTGCGCTATCTCGCATTCGTGATGCGGGAATATCAAGTCCATTCCGCCTCCGTGGATATCGAATGTCTCGCCCAGGTATTTGCGTCCCATAGCCGTACACTCGCAATGCCAGCCGGGGAAACCGTTGCTCCAAGGCGAAGGCCAACGCATGATGTGTTCGGGTTGCGCGCATTTCCACAAAGCGAAGTCGGCGGGATTGCGCTTCTCTTCCTGGCCGTCCAGTTCGCGTGTCGTATTGAGTACATCGTCCAGGTTACGTCCCGAAAGCACGCCGTAATGATGGTCCTTGTTGTATTTTGCCACATCGAAGTACACCGAACCTTGGCTCTCGTAAGCATATCCGTTCTTCAAGATTTCTTCTACCAGCTGGATTTGCTCGATGATATGTCCCGAAGCGTGCGGCTCGATGCTGGGCGGAAGCACATTCAGGGCTTCCATGGCCTGATGATAACGGATGAGGTAGTATTGCACCACTTCCATCGGCTCCAACTGTTCCAGCCGTGCCTTCTTGGCGATTTTATCTTCTCCGTCATCCGCATCGTGTTCCAGGTGTCCCACATCAGTAATGTTGCGCACATAGCGCACTTTGTATCCCAAGTGTTTCAGGTAACGGAACAGGATGTCGAACGTAATGGCAGGACGCGCGTGTCCCAAGTGTGCGTCGCCGTAAACGGTAGGACCGCACACATACATTCCCACGTGAGGAGCGTGCAAAGGAACGAAACGCTCCTTTGTACGGCTCAACGTATTGTAGATAATGAGTTGACTTTCCATAATCTTTCTTATTTGCTAGGGCACAAAAATAACGAAAAAGGAGATAGCCGCCAAAACAAAGCCCCTTCAATTCTGTTAATGAAAGTATAAGACAAACCTTATTTCTTAAATCGTGTTATAAAAAACATTATTTTAGCCCAAACGTTTGCTATTTCCAAGAAAGTCCGTACCTTTGCATCGTGTTTTTCATAGTATTAGATTTAAGGTTAACAAAGGTTGGAGTACAGCGGTACTCCTTTTTTTATGCCCATACGTTATGAAAGAAGAAAAAAGCAAGCGTGTATTGTTAGGAATGAGCGGAGGAACGGACAGTTCGGTAGCGGCCATCCTCCTGCAAGATGCGGGTTATGAAGTGACCGGCGTTACGTTCCGTTTTTACGAAAAAGATGGCGACACGGCTTATCTGGACGATGCGCGCGCACTTTGTTCCCGCCTGCATATCCCCCACATCGCTTACGACGTACGCGATAGGTTCCGCAAGCGCATTATCACGTATTTCATCGGTGAATACCTGAAAGGGCGTACCCCTGTGCCTTGTACCTTATGCAACAACCAGCTGAAATGGCCTCTTCTTCAACAACTGGCCGATGAACACGGCATTCCTTTCATTGCCTCCGGACACTACGTGCGGAAGCGGCTCATCGGAGAGCGTTGGCACATCATCCAGGGAGCCGACCCCGATAAAGACCAGTCGTTCTTCTTATGGGGACTTCCGCAAGACATCATCGCACGGATGCTTCTTCCTCTGGGAGAACTTACCAAGACCCGTGTACGCGAAATCGCCTCCGAACGGGGCTTCCTGAAAGTCGCGTCCAAACGGGATAGCCTCGGCGTGTGTTTCTGCCCCGGGGATTACCGCACCTATTTGCGTAAGCACACGCAAACGGGTGACATTGTCCCCGGACCTTACTTCGACGAGCAACGCAACTATATGGGTATGCACGAGGGATATCCATTCTATACCATCGGGCAACGACGCGGGTTAGGCATCTACCTGAACAAAGCCCTCTTCGTAAAAGAAACCATTCCGGAAGAGAATGCCGTTATCCTAGCCGACAACCTCCGCTCGCTGGAGCATACGGCTTTCTATCTTTCGCATTGGCATTTGCCTCACCCTGAAGCGGTATTCGACCCGCAAGCGGAACTCATCGTGAAGATACGTTACCGCAAACAGGCCAACCGGTGCTCGGTTTCATTGGCATCCGACAACCGCCTTTATGTCCATTTACACGAGCCGCTGGCATCCATCGCTTGCGGACAAGCCGCGGTTTTCTATCGAAAGGAAGTGGTGTTAGGCGGGGGAATCATTGATAGCACCGAGTAATTGCATACCGATGCCTGTCCTCCCGCACCAGGACCGCTGTTTTTAACGTGAGTTTGATATAATTCAAAATACCGAACTCTCGTTAATATATATGTATTACACCCGTTTAGAATATACCACAACATACTTAAAAAATATCCCTGCAATCAAAAATATGAAAAACAGGGATATTCAAATCTTTCGTCAGGTTGCCATTTTGTCGTTTTTATCGTATATGTGTACTCGTTCACCTGCTTTAGGCATCCTTGAACTCGAAACCATTGTTGTAAGCTGCGGTACCAATGACATCATCCAATTTCGTCACCTGATTGACGTTTAACATGCAAGTCAATTGTTAGTTAAGCCATAAGCATTTGATACATTCCCATTCGTCTCTTTCCAGACGGACAAAATGTCCATAAGCAACTAATCAGAGACTAATACAAAAGGTAATACTTTTCTAACTTTAGAAGGACGATTTTCTGATGCAGACCATTTTAAACGCTCTTGAAATAAACGAGTTATTTCATGTTGTAAGGAATCTGGAACAAATTGATTTTTCCATCCTTTTATAAACACATCTACAGCATGACCTTTTCTATTAATACAAAAATCAACTATAATCTTTAAGGAATCTATCTTTTCTTTTTTCATAATAGGTAAGCATCTTTGTCGGATAGAATTATAAAAATCATCCTGCTTTACCAATAAAATAGGAGTATGAGTTATTATTGTATCATTCAACGGCTTTTCTCCTTTTAAAATAAGTTTTTTCACCCTATCAATGAATAAGCTATTTATTTTATAAGAATTGCTGTTATAACACAAAACATCTTTACCTAAACACATCACCTTTACTCCTTGTGGAGTAAACATATAAATCTTGCATCTAACATCAATAGGTTGTTCCGTTTTACATTTTTCTTCCAAAAGAATATCTGCCAATTCTGCAATACAACTCGAATCACGAAGTACAACTGTTTTATAAGCCAAAGCTGATTCAAAATTGTCACAACCAATATCAATCATTGTCATAAGATTGAAGTCCACATAATGAATAAGCAGACTATCTATTTCCATATAATGGCTTTGCGCAAAAACCGTTCGTGAACTCATGTTCACAAAAATCATTAACATACATGCACATAATATTTTTCCCATACGGCAATTTATTTATAAAAGTGTCGGATATAGTAATTATCCGAACACTTTAAAAATTATAAATACTATAACATCGTATCGAATAAGATTCAATAGTACTGACAATCAAATATACTATTCCTTATTCTGCATAAACTCTATTATTTCTTATCTTTCTCTTCGGGCTTTATGATAATTGGATCTTTCCATTCAGTTGTTGTTGATCCTACTGTCTCATAAAGAGTTCCTGCATGATCTGTACGAGTAACCTCTGTTTTACCAATTTCTCCCAATTTTTTCGCCCGTTTTTACCAACGAGGTGGCAGAACTCTATAACCTGATTAAAATCGTAGACCGGAGTGCAAGGCTATAAGCTGATTTTAGTGCATAACGAGCTGCGCAACATAAGACAATCAGTCAAAAGAGAGAAGAGAATAAACTGCATGTCCAGTCCCAGTAGTATAGGACTACTGTCTTATAGCGTCAGGACTGCAGTCCTATATATATTAGGACTGCAGTCCTGGTATCTTAGGATTTTAAGAGGACTGGGATGTAAAGGACCATGCTGCTAATTGACTTCCCAATTCCTGCTTGCTTCCTGCTTATTTTCTTTTCAACTCCTCGGTCTGGACCATCCGGTAAAGTTTGTCACTGGGGCGGATGCGTCCGGGCACCTTGAACGATACATGCACACCTTTGGGCACCACGTCTACCGGCTTCAGGTCGACACGGGCTTCTTCGAGGGTGACAAACATCGCGCCCGTAGTAGGTCCGGTTATCAGGAGCTTGTCGCCTACCTTGATTTCGGAAGCTTCTATCAGGAACTCCGCCACGCCGATGTTCGAGAAATACTTGATGCCCCGTCCGGCGTACACCTTGCGCTCGGTGGCTTCCGAACCGTAATTGCGGCTCCATTCGCCCAAGCGTTGCCCCAAGTAATAACCGTTCCAAAAGCCGCGGTTGAATACCGTCTTCAGGCGTTCGTCCCAAGCGTCTTTCTTCGCTTCGGTAAACGTGCCGTCCAAGTACGACCGGATGGCTTCCTTATAGCACTCTACCACCGTCTTCACATACTCGGGTCCGCGGGCACGTCCCTCTATCTTGAACACCCGCACGCCCGCTTCTATCATTTCGTCCATAAAACGGATGGTCTTCAGGTCTTTGGGCGACATAATGTACTGGTTATCCACTTCCAGCTCGATGTCGCTTTCCTTGTCTTTCACGATATACGCCCGGCGGCACACCTGCATACAGGCACCGCGGTTGGCGGAAGCGTTCAGTTCGTTCAGGCTCAGGTAGCATTTGCCCGATACCGCCATGCACAACGCCCCGTGGCAGAACATTTCAATGCGGACAGGTTTGCCCATCGGCCCCGTAATGTGCTGCTCATGGATGGCATCGTATATCTTGCGCACTTGTTTCAGGTTCAGTTCGCGTGCCAGCACCACCACATCGGCGAAACGGGCGTAAAACTTCAACGCCTCCGCATTGCTGATGTTCAACTGGGTAGAGAGATGCACTTCCTGTCCCACCTGGTTGCAATAAGCCATCACCGCCACATCCGAAGCGATGACCGCGCTGATGCCCGCCTCTTTCGCCGCATCGATAATCCGGCGCATCAGCTCGATGTCTTCATCGTAAATGATGGTATTCACCGTGAGGTAACTCTTCACCCCGTTTTCATCGCATACGTGGGCTATCTCGCGCAAGTCATCAATGGTAAACGTGCTTGCCGAGCGGGCACGCATGTTCAGGCTCTCAATCCCGAAGTAGACGGAATCCGCTCCGGCATGGATGGCGGCAGCCAGCGACTCGCGCGAGCCGACGGGTGCCATAATCTCAAAGTCTTTTATCGAATCATTCATCGTTGTTTCCGGTTTAGGGCGCAAAGGTAATGAAATTCCGGCAAATACTTCTGCATTTTTTATGCATAATGATAAGCCAATTATCTAAAAGCATATCCAAATGCACAAAAAACGTGCATATATTCTTATTTATTGACACATTAATCCAAAGGTTTCACTACTTTTGCGCCCGATTTTCTAAAACAGACTATTCAATAAGATATTAAAGACATTTTCGGATATCGAAAAGATTAATTAGTAACAATAACACTAAAACCAACTAAACACTTATGAACAGGTATCTACTCTCGCTATGCATGCTTTTGTTCAGCATAGCCACGTATGCACAACGCATCACTGTTTCGGGAAAGGTTACTGCCGGAGGCGAAGGCTTACCCGGGGTAACGGTAGCGGTAAAAGGAAGCAATCATGGAACCATCACTTCCATTGACGGCGACTATTCGCTACAAACCGAACCTCAAAACACGTTGGTATTTTCATTCATCGGTTATGAATCTCAAGAAATCCAAGTAAACGGCCGGAAAGTCATTAACGTAGAAATGCAGGAATCCAGCATCGCCATCGATGAAGTAGTCATCACCGTCCCTTACGGTACTGCCAAGAAATCGACCTTCACCGGTTCGGCAAGCGTAGTCGATAAGAAAATCATTGCCGCCTCACAAGTATCCAGCGTGTCGAAAGCATTGCAAGGAACCGTAGCCGGTCTGCAATCGTTCTCTACCAGCGGACAACCGGGTGAAGATGCCAGCATCTACATTCGCGGCGTAGGGTCTGCCAATGCCACTACTACCCCGCTGTACGTGGTGGACGGCGTGCCTTACGACGGTGCCCTATCATCCATTTCTTCGCAAGACATCGCTTCTGTAACAGTGCTGAAAGACGCTGCTGCCGCTTCACTGTATGGTTCACGTGCTGCCAACGGTGTGATTATGATTACCACCAAGCAAGGGCAAAACGGTTCGGCTCCCACCATCCAGCTTTCTGCCAAGTATGGTTTCTCCAGCCGTGCCGTACGCGATTACGACCAGCTGAGCACCAACGATTATTTCATGTTGCAATGGGAAGCCCTCCGCAACCATTATGAAGATATGGGACAAAGTGCGGAAGCTGCCGCCCAAATGGCTTCTTCTTTGGTAGCCACCACATCGAACGGAGGCCTGGGCATCAACCCTTACGGCACACAATACCCCCAACCGGTAGGTACCGATGGAAAAATAGTGGCAGGTGCTACTCCTTTATGGGACGATAGCTGGGAAGACGCCTTGACCCAGGATGCCCACTACACCGATATCAACGCCAGCATATCGGGAGGTAGCGAACGCACCAAATATTATTTCTCGTTAGGTTACCTGAACGACCAAGGAGCGTATATCTGTTCCGGATTCAAACGTTACAACTTGCGTGCCAACATCACGACCGACTTGCGCAAATGGTTGCAAGTAGGACTGAATGTATCGGGCACCCACTCTATTCAGGATTATCCGAAACAAGACGATACGGCTATCGGAAACATCGTACTGGCCGCCCGCAGTATTCCGTCGTTTTACCCTGTGTATGAACGTGACTTGACCACCGGTGAATATTTGCTGGATGAAAACGGCAACCGTATCTACGATTACGGGAACTACCGCAAAGGTTCGTACAACGGTTATAACTTCGCGCAATCCATGCTATACGACAAAAAAGAATACAAGCGCGATGCGGCTTCGATACGCGGTTACTTGCAAATCACTCCCATCGAAGGGTTGAGCTACAAGATGTCGCTCAACATCGACTACAACAGCCGCTTCGCACATTTCTACGACAATCCTACTTACGGCAAAGAACCTTTGACCGGTGCCGTGGAAAAGGAAAACGTGCGTACGACGGGGCTTACTTACAACAATGTCATCAACTGGAACCATACGTTCAACGAAAATCACGACGTACGCCTGATGGCTGGTCAGGAATATTACGAATACAACACGTCCAATTTTGGAGGTTCCCGTACCGGTGTCATTACCGACGGTTACTACGAACCCGATGTAGCTTCTACCCTGAGTTCCTTCTATGGCAACAGCGACCAATACAAATTGCTGAGCTTCTTCGGTAGTGCGGAATATTCGTACCAAAGCAAGTATTTCGTATCGGCATCGGTACGTACCGACGGCTCCTCACGTTTCCATCCCGACCACCGCTGGGGAACATTCTGGTCGTTTGGCGGTTCGTGGAAGATTTCACGCGAGAAATTCCTCGAAGAAGCTGCTAATGACTGGCTGACCAACCTGACCCTGCGTGCCAGCTACGGTGCACAAGGCAACGACAATGTAGGTTATTACGCCTACAAAGCACTGTATGAGATAGGCAGCTCGTTCGGCGAATCTACCCTGCATGCATCTCGTTTGGAAACACCCGAATTGAGTTGGGAAACGAACCTGAACCTGAACGTGGGCCTCGACTTCGGCTTCTGGAACAACCGCCTCAACGGAACCATTGAATTCTTCCAACGTGCCTCCAAGGATTTGTTATTTGCACGCGACCTGGTTCCATCGGGAGGATTTACCAGCATCGATGCCAACATCGGTAAACTGAAGAACTACGGTTGGGAATTTACCATCAACGGTACCCCCGTCCTGACCAAAGACTGGACTTGGAAACTCAGTGTCAACGCTACGACATACAAGAACGAAATCGTTGAATTGCCTACTGACGTGATGTGGCAAAGCACCAAGAAATGGGTGAAAGGTGGCTCGCTGTACGACTTCTGGTTGTATGAATGGGCAGGTGTGAATCCGGAAAACGGTAATCCGCAATGGTATTATACCGATACCGACGGAAGCCGGAAAATCACCGAAGACTATTCCAGCCTGACTTCGGACGACAAGGTGAAGGTGGGCAGTTCGTTGCCGAAAGTAAGCGGTGGTTTCCAGTCAGACCTGACCTGGAGAGACCTTTCACTCTCGATGTTGTTCTCATACGCTATCGGCGGCAAGCTGTATAACAACGACTACAAAAGCATGATCAGCGTATCGGGAGGAAACGGTTCTACCTTAAGCAAGGATATGCTCAACCGGTGGACACCTGAAAACCGCTATACTGACATCCCGCGTCTGTCGTACGACCAGACCAGCTACTTCACCAGCAGTTCCAGCCGCTGGTTGGTAAACCGTTCGTTCTTGCGCCTGAAAACCGTTACATTATCGTATAACCTGCCAGAGAAATGGCTGCACTATGCCACTATCAAGCAGGCAAGCATCTTCCTGCAGGGCGAAAACCTGCTGACTTTCTGTCACCAGCAGGGACTTGACCCCGAACAGCCTATTAATGGTATGGTTTCATACCGTTATCCGGCAATGAAGACATTCTCTTTCGGTATCAATGTAACACTTTAAAAAACACTTTTAAACTATGAAACTGAATTTTAAGACTATATGCTTTGGGGCACTGGCTGCCTGCACTTTTACAGCCTGCGACCTGGATACGGCTCCCACGACTTCACTCGATGCAGATGCCGTTTACAAAAACACCGAAAATGCCGACCGTGTGATGCGTGGCGTATGGAACTATATTTTCAATAGCGGTTCAACGTATGCTTCCATCGGCTATGGTGCCATCATGATGAACGATGACTTTGCCGGTTCGGACGTAGTGCGTACCACCAGTTACGGATATTCATCCAGCTATAACCTGACAAACGGCTATGGACGCGGCGAAATCAATGACGTGATGTGGGACATGGTATACGACCCCATCAACAACTGCAATGCCGTATTGGCAAACATTGATAACATCGAAGGCGAACAAACAGAGAAAGACCGTATCAAGGGACAAGCCTATGCTACACGTGGTTTCCTTTACATGCTGTTGGCAAGCCACTATTCTTTCGCCATCGACAAAGACCCTAATGCCGTATGTGTACCCATCTACACCGAGCCTACCAGCTACGATATGGCAGTAACCGGAAAACCCGCATCCAGCGTATCGGAAGTATATGCGCAGGCACTTGCCGACCTGAAAGCCGGATATGATTTGATTCCGACGGATTATAACCGTGGAAGTAACGCGACCGACCAGTATAAAATAGACCATACAGTAGTAACAGGCTTGCTGGCACGTACCAGCCTCTACGCCCGCGAATGGCAGGAAGCCTACAATTATGCCGATGAGGCCATGAACCTGAAAAACCGTTACCTGATGAGTGAAACGGAATACAAGAGCGGATTCAACAATGCCTTAAACCAGGAATGGATGTGGGGTTACTCATGTACTATTGACGACAACCTTCCCGCCTATAACTTTCATTTCAAAGATAGCACGACACCAGGAAGCGGTTACTCTTGCCTGAATGTAGACCCTTATTTCAAAGAACTGTTTGATGATAATGATTACCGTAAAGGAATGTTCTTTTGGGGACCCAATGCCGGATACGGTGAATGGACCATGCTGAGTTCGAAGTTCAAATTCGCCGATGTCGACAATATGCTTGCCGACATTGTGATGATGCGTGTAGCCGAAATGTACCTTATCAAGGCAGAAGCTGCAGCACACCTGCCGGGAAAAACCAGTGAGGCACAAAGCCTGTTGAAAGAACTGCGCGATGCACGTATGAAACCGGGCTATACCGCAGCTGAAATTACAGCTACAGGTGATGACCTCCTGAAAGAAATCTGGCTGGAACGCCGCAAGGAACTGTGGGGAGAAGGTTTCGCCCTCACCGACATCATCCGTAACCAGCAACCGGTAGAACGCAAAGCCTGGACACACACTGTAGAATGTAATTATGAAACCGATGCCAATGGCAACGTGACCTCAAAAACACCGATTGTGACGGAAAGTGGCGATGTCATCCTTGCCGATGATAAAGACAAGGAATACCGCGACAAGTACTGCGTCATCCTGCAAGGACATTCTACCGTCACATTGCCCGATGGAACCGATTTCGTACCGAACAGCAAATACTACCTGTTCCGCATCACCGAACAAGAAGAATTGCAAAACCTGAACCTGTATAACGACCATCCGAAACTGGACATTTACAGATAACCTGACAAATAGAGGGAGGGTGCAGACACAATCATCACGGGTCTGCACCCTCTTCATTTTTCCATCCACTCACCCACCGTACGTGCCGTCCGGTATACAGCACCTTAATCAATAGACATCATTTTAAAATTTATAGCCATCCGATAGGTATTCAAAAGAACTTTGCTTACTTTTGTAGAGCGAATTAATCCTGTTGAATATTATGGACCGAACGATAATAGAAAGCACCCTGTTTCCCGATTGTCCGATACGGAACATCCTGGCACGGATTAGCGACAAATGGTCGCTCCTGGTGATTTATACACTCGACAAGACGGGCAAAGAAAAGATGCGGTTCAAGGAACTCCAGCGTGAAATACCGGACATTTCACAAAAGATGCTGACCGTAACCCTCCGCACACTGGAAGAAGACGGATACCTTACCCGGACCGTCTATCCCGAAGTGCCGCCCCGTGTGGAATACAAGCTGACACCCCGTGCCCATTCCCTGATTCCGCACATCAACGGACTGATAGAATGGGCGTTAGAGAATAGAGAAGCCATTATGAACGACCGTAAAAAGACATCCTGCGCATGAACATACGAAACATTGACTTAGGAGACAGACCCGTGGTATTAGCCCCGATGGAAGACGTGACCGATCCAGCCTTCCGCCTGCTTTGCAAAGAATTCGGAGCCGATATGGTATATACCGAATTCGTATCGAGCGATGCCCTGATACGCTCGGTAGACAAAACGATGATGAAACTCAACATCAGTGCCGCCGAACGTCCCGTGGCTATCCAAATATACGGAAAAGACACCGATACCATGGTAGAAGCGGCACGCATCGTAGAGCAAGCACGGCCCGACATTCTCGACCTGAACTTCGGATGCCCCGTCAAGCGGGTGGCAGGCAAAGGCGCAGGGGCTGGTATGCTTCAGCATATCCCCCAAATGCTGGAAATCACCCGTGCCGTGGTGAATGCGGTACACATTCCGGTCACGGTAAAGACCCGCCTGGGCTGGGACGAAAACCATAAAGTCATCGTGGAACTTGCCGAACAATTACAGGATTGCGGCATCGAGGCACTGACCATCCACGGACGTACCCGTTCACAGATGTACACGGGCGAAGCCGACTGGACCCTGATAGGCGAAGTGAAGAACAATCCGCGTATGCGCATCCCCATCATCGGAAACGGAGACATCACCACGCCCCAGCGTGCCAAGGAGTGTTTCGACCGTTATGGAGTAGATGCCATCATGATAGGACGTGCCAGCTTCGGACGGCCGTGGATATTCAAGGAAGTGAAACATTACCTGGAAACGGGCGAAGAACTTCCTCCCCTCTCTTTCCGCTGGAAGCTGGATGTGTTGCGCCGGGAGATACAAGACAGCATCAACCTGCTTGATGAACGCCGGGGCATCCTTCACGTCAGAAGACACCTGGCAGCTTCTCCCTTGTTCAAAGGCATCCCCAATTTCCGCGAAACCCGTATTGCCATGCTCCGTGCCGAAACCCAAGTGGAGCTTTACGCGATACTGAACCGCATCGAAACGATATTGGAAGAACAAGCGAACCTGCAACAGACCTATGGACATGAATAACATGAAAACAACTTACAAGAAAAGCCTACAACTATTATCTCACCTGACGGGCATCGCCTGCCTGCTCCTTGCGCTGGTTTCTTGCGAAAAAGACGCATCCACACCCGCAAGCCACACGATAGACTATGCGGATAACCGGTGCTGGTTTGAGAATAAACAAGGTGTTACGGAGAAGAACGTAGACTTGTTTTACGTAGTCCCTACCTGCATTTGGGACTATACCGACTCGTTGGGACAAACCCTGCACCACATGGATGTCTTCAACACGGAACAACGTGCCCTGGTAGACCCTTCCATCCAATTGGCTAAAAGCGTATTGGCAGATAGCTGCAACTTCTTCTCTCCCTATTACCGCCAGATTTCAATGGACAGCTGGCTCACCTTGGATACGGCACTCATCGAAGAACGCTTCCAGCTGGCTTATCAAGACGTGGCGGACGCGTTCCATTATTATATGGAACACGATAACCAAGGGAAACCGTTCATCCTTGCGGGACATAGCCAGGGAGCCAAAGCCGTAATCGAACTCCTGAAACGGGAAATGACGCCCGACATCAGCCGGAAGCTCATTGCCACCTACGCCATCGGCTATACCGTGACACCGGAAGAGCTTGCCGGTTATCCTACCTTGCGCCCTGCACAAGACTCCATAGATACAGGCGTACTCATCGGATTCAATAGCGTAACACGTCCCGATGCCGTATCGCCTTTGTTCCGAGACAATGTGGTGTGCATCAATCCCGTCAACTGGCGCACCGATGCTACTCCTGCCCCTTCCTATCAAGGATTTACGGTAGTGCAAGATACCACTATTCATACGCTTATCGTGACGGGCATTGACGAAGACCAGTATTTCATCCCCAGTGTAGAAGCCCTCTTGCCTAAAGGCAACCTGCACGTGCAAGAGTTTAACCTCTATAATGAAGACCTGCGGAAGAACGTATTGCAACGCATACGGGCTTATCGAAGGGCACATTGAAAGAAAAAGAATGCCTATGTCGTCAAGAAACATCCTCCTGTTCGTCCTTTTCCCTGCCTCGCTTCTGCCCGCTTGCAAGGAGCAACCCGCCATGCCTGCCGAATTACAAGAAATCAATGAAATGTTAGAAGGCAAGCCGGGCAATCCTTACTACCCATTGGAAGACTACAAACAAAAAGCCCAAGAGCAACCCGAAGCCATACGGATGTATTATGACTTCTTGACCATCAAATTCGAGAACCAACTCATGGTGTACGACCGGAGAAGCAAATAGAAGAAGACTACACCGGACAGGAATGGACGCTGAAAGACAGCACGAAAACCCTCTTGGGGTATCCGTGCCAACTTGCCACGTGCAGTTATCACGGACGGGACTACCAGGCATGGTTCACCTCGGACATCGCTATCGACAACGGCCCGTGGAAGTTCAAAGGCTTGCCCGGACTGATACTGGAAGTGTACGACACGAAGAACCATTATCATTTCTTGATAGAAGGCATAGAGCGGACAAACATCGCCCCCGTATGTTTCTACTATACACTACCCGACCCACGGACAGCGGAACGCACCGACCGCATCCGTTACTTGCAACTCAAGGAAGAAGGCACGGCAGGCGTCCCCGGCTTCATACAGAAAACAGGATTAAGCGGAGGCAAAAAGAAAGACAGGCAAAAAAATGCCCAAAGGCAATGCATCGCCTACGACTATATGGAAACCGATTATCACACACACTAAGAAGCTGTTTTGAATTTCTTCAAAAAGTTTTTCTTGGCTTGATGTATCCGTTTTCGTGTGTGCTTTGGGCGATTTTTTGGCCCTTTTCGCTCCTGTTCTTCGTCAGATAGCCCGCTATCTTCCTCATCACAGAAGCGAAAATGCCTCAAAAACTCATCCCAAATCATCGCACGATAAATTCAAAACAGCTTCTAAGGAAGTGTTTTTTCATTTCCTCTGACAAATTTGTTTGGCAGGATATAAACCAATGCTTGATTGAGAGAATTACAATCTGCTTCAAGCAGTCTACATTTTACGTTCTCCGTCCCAAAACCGTACGGTTTCCGTCCCAAAAACATACGGTTTCCTAACCAAAAACGTACGGTTTTGGGACGGAAACCATAAAAGGATGCTATCTGCACCGATAATATAATCCAAACATTCACCCAAATGTATGGAAGACATGCGGGAAATTCAACTGATTTCTGAACAGAGGGCTATTTCCGCCCCGCGGAACACCACTTTCAGCAAATGAAGCCGCGTGCCTTGACAGAGCCGTTTCACTATCTTGTCGTTGGCGTATTGATGCAACTGGCCGTCGGCTTCCGTGCTCTTTGCCTCCACTTCCGCATCCGTAGCGGTGGGCTTTACGTATTTCAACTCCAAGATGTAGCTATGCGCAATCTCCGGATAACGTGCCTTGTCGGGCAACATCAGGAAGTCACTATACCCATAATTCAGTTCGATTTCAGGCTCTACCAGGTAAAGGGTATTCAGGGCGAGGTATGCCTTGAAAAAGCCTTGCAGGTTGTGCTCGCCCAAGATGCTGTCGCGCACCGAAGAGTTTTCCTTGTATGCCTCGGCAATGCGGTTGATTAGCGGCATCCAATCCCCATCGAATGACATCTGGTCCATTTCATCTTGCAAAGCGGTCATGTCTACCCGTGCGCTGCGGCCGAAATAATCCCTCATGAAACTCCAATACTGCTCTTTCACGCAATTGTTCGGTATTTCCATTTCGATACGTCTGCCGAGACTTTTTTTCATTGTAAGCAAACCGTAATAATAAA
>ULRH01014204.1_pt1 | contig 18481 bp, 17 predicted proteins | sample 1955271 | NCBI WGS metagenome assembly ULRH01 (sample SAMEA4835677, study PRJEB28245) | human gut metagenome | biome: gut microbiome; material: fecal sample | place: Denmark | collected 2008 | reverse complement strand
AAAATAATATCTGTGGTCATCTGTAAAATCAGTGTTGTCTGTGTGCCATAGTATAAGTTAATTCTGTACACTTACTTATGCTTTTTGTTGTCTGGCGGTGACAATATCGGTTACGGTTACGGTGACAATAACACTTAAATCGAAAATACTACGCTTGGCGCTTTGAAAGAAGAAAATAATACAATAATATATACTATATATATAATATATATATTATTGTCTCTACTACTTCCGAGGAAAGAATCGTTTTAAAAAAATCTTTTGTCATATTGTAACCGTAACCGTAACCGCTTTTCATGACAATATCCCTATGGGTCTGTGTCCTCACATGCCTTCCCTAAAATAGATTCTTGGTATCGGGGTTGCGTCTCTGTGTTTATAACATGTACCACGCGCGCCCCGTGCGAAGTAGAATAAGGTGACTCCGGATGGCGCCGGTATGCTTTTTTTGCCGTGTGGACATGCCAAAACGAAGCGGCTATGCGGGCATACGCGGGGCTTGTCAAAATAAATCTGTAGCGCATTATCATTTTTTAACAAAAACAACGGAACAACCGGCTTTATAATTTCCTACATTTGCAGCAGAAGATTACTGCACAGTAAAAAAAGAGCTTAAAAAAACGAAATACAATCATGTGGAGAAGATGTATTTATATGATGTTTGCCGTAGCGGCTGGATGGCCCGCCGCCACAGAGGCGCAGACGCATGGGGTGAAGGACTCGGTCCGGATCTACTTCCGGCAGGGACGCTCTACGCTCGACTTGTCCATCCGCAATAACCAAGCCGCGCTGCGCCGCATAGCCGATAGCCTGAGCACCAGCTATGCCGACTCGATGTACCGCCTGGAGAAGATACGGGTGGAAGGAGGGGCTTCGCCCGAAGGCAGCATCCCGCTGAACCGCAAATTGTCGGAACGGCGCGCCGAAACGCTGTTCGAGTATCTCTCGCAATACGGCGAGCTGCCCGACTCGCTCACCGTGTTCCACTTTATCGGCAGGGACTGGGAGGGGCTGCTCCGCCTGGCGGAAGCCGACCGGGAATTGCCCGACCGCGAAGAGACACTCGACTTTCTGCGCGAAGTGGTGCGCGACTCGCACGAGGGCGAACGAGCCGAAGCGCGCAACGTGGAGCGGCTGGCACGCCTCGCCGGAGGCCGACCCTACCGCTACATGTACCGCAAGCTCTTCCCCGAACTGCGCGCCTCGCGCCTGCACCTGTGGTACCGCAAGGTGTGGAACCCCGTGAAGGTGCCCGTGCCCGCCCCGTTCGTCACACCGGCGATGGCGGAGATGCCCAGGCGTGCCGACGTGCCTTACAGACCCGTGCCGCCCGAACGGCCGTTCTACATGGCGGTGAAGACCAACCTGCTTTACGATGCCCTGCTGGTGCCCAACGTGGGCGTGGAGTTTTACCTGAAGGACGGGTGGAGCATCGGCGCCGACTGGATGTACGGCTGGTGGAAGAAGGACCGCATCCACTGGTACTGGCGGACGTACGGAGGCGACATCTACGCGCGCCGCTGGCTGGGCAAGGCCGCCGAAGAGAAACCGCTCACGGGACATCACCTGGGCGTGTATGCGCAAGTGCTGACCTACGACTTCGAGACCGGCGGACGCGGCTACCTGGGCGGCGAGCCGGGCGGCACACTGTTCGACCGCGCGAGCTTCGCCGGAGGAGTGGAATACGGCTACTCATTGCCCATCAAGCCGAGGCTGAACCTGGACTTCACGATAGGCATAGGCTACCTGGGCGGAAAATATTACGAATATATACCGATGGACGAATGTTATGTATGGCAAGAGACGAAGATGCGCCACTGGTTCGGCCCCACGAAGCTGGAAGTCTCGCTGGTGTGGCTCTTAGGGCGCGGCAACGTCAATAAAGGGAAAGGAGGCGGCAGATGAGACGATTGTTTTACTTCATCACCCTGGCTCTGCTCTGCACGGCGTGCGAGCACAAGGAGCTGTGCTTCCAGCATCCGCACACCGCCCCCGTGGAAGTGATTTTCGACTGGAGCTACGCGCCCTACGCCGAACGGGACAACATGGTGGAAGGCATGTGCTTGTGGTTTTATCCGGTAGACGAGGAAGGGACCCAAACGGGCGACCCCTTGCGCTACGACTTGGCGGGCATGAAAGGCGGCACGGTGGAAATCCCCGTAGGACGCTATCAGGTGCTTTACTACAACAACGACTACGAGGTGGTGCAGTTCCGCAACACCGACATCTTCTGGCGGCAGGAATGCTACACCCGCGAGGGTGACCTGTTCGAACCCATCTACGGCAACACGGTGAACTATGCCCCGCGAGCCGAAGGGACGGAAGACGAGCGAGTGGTCATCACCCCCGAAATGATGTGGGGCGACCACGCCATGAACGTCGACATCCACGAGACGCACCTGAGCTACTGGTTTGTGCGCGACGGCGAGACGGAACGCACCACCATCGACCGCGGCGACCTGCGCCTGACGCTGATGCCCCACGAGCAGATTTGTTATTACACTTACGAAATACGCAACGTGGAGAACCTGGACGGCATCATGCAGATGTGCGCCTCGCTATCGGGCATGTCCGGCTCGGCATTCTGCGCGGCGGAACAGGTGCGCAGAGAGTATGTGACGATGCCTTTCAGCGCTTCGGCGGGCGACGCTACGACGATAGAAGGCAATTTCCTAACGTTCGGCCATTACGACCCCGAAACCGCCGTGACCCGCGACGGGGAAGCAAGCGCGCAGACGGTGCCCCACAAGTTGGTGCTCTACGTGTGGCTGAAGGACGGCTCGAAGTATTTCTACACCTTCGACGTGACGGACCAAGTGGACGACGCGCCCAACAAACGCCGCGTGCACATCGTCATCGACGGGCTGGACTTGCCCGAACCCTTCACGGGAGGCGACATGGAAGTGGCGGTAGACGACTGGATTGTGGTGAACGAGGACATCACATTGTAATTTTTGGAATTTTAGAGTCTAATTAAGTATAGAGAGTAAAAAAGTAGGTTTTATTTTAAATTTTAGCGATTATGAGAACTAAGTATTTAGTAGCAGCTCTGTCGGCTGTAGCGCTGACGGCCTGCACCAACGACGAAGTGATGGAAGTGAACCGCGGACGTGGCATCACCTTCCAAGTAGCGACCGAAGCGTCTACCCGCGCAACGGCAACCACAACAAACAACATCAACGAGTTTAAGGTTTGGGGATACACGCAAGAAACTCCCGCTAAAGAGTTAATGAAAGACCTTGCTGTAACGAAAACCGGAAACACATGGGGTTACACAGGTACCATCTATTGGCCTGCAGCCGCAGTAGATTTCTACTCGGTATCGCCGGGCAATACAGCGGTAAGCATTTCAAGCACCTCGCAAACCATCCCCGGCTTTACGGTAAATACAAAGCAAGCTGATCAAGTAGACTTGCTTTATGCCGTAAACAAGGGTGAGACGAAAGACGCAACGAACTCGGCGGTTAAGATTAACTTCCGCCATGCCTTGTCGCAAATCGTGTTCAAAGCTAAGAATACGAATGAGAACTTGCTTGTCAAAATTAAAGGCGTAGAGATTGTTCATATCAACCAAAAAGGTGACTTTACCTATCCGGCCTTCTCGACCACTACCCAGAACACAGAAGCGGATGGTACGATTACAGCAAACACACAAGGTACATGGAATAATGTGGCTACTTCTACGACATTTGCGGCTGGTATAAAAGAAAAAGAATTGAACGGCGTAGTAAATACAGCAGTAGACCTTACAACAACGAATGAGGATGAAGTCTATACCGGTGCGTTGTTCATGATTCCGCAACAACTGACCGCATGGAACCCGAAAACAGAAAGCATTGGAAATACAACCGGTGTTTACTTCTTGGTGGATTGCCAAATGATGAGCGGAACAAATAAAGACGTTATCGTATGGCCGACAGAACCCAAAGAAGAAGGCGCATACGATCCGGATGCAGATGGTGACGGTTATGGAAAAGTAGCCATCCCCGCCAGTGCCCTTACTTGGGAACAGGGCAAGAAGTACGTTTATACCTTCATATTCGGTGAAGGTGGCGGTTATATCCCCGACCCCGAAGATCCGGATCCGGACCCCACATTGTATGGCATCAGCTTTACCGTTACAGTTGACAACTTCATCAATGGCTTTGATTCCGAAAGTGAAGGAAATGTTGACATGACCACGGGCGAAGAATAAGCCAACGTGTTTTGTTGCGGGAATATATACTTCTTAATTTAATTACACAGGCTGGGCGGGGTTGAATGTTCCCTACCCAGCCACCATATTCAAAAAAACTTTTTACGGAGGAATTGGAAATGAATACACGACATCTGTTTCAGAAGATAGGGATGGCAGGGGCGGTTGCCCTTGCCGCGGCATCGTGCACGCAAGACGACCTGACGGGCGGGCGAGGCACGAACGGCAACGCCATCGGGTTCGGCATCACCACCCTTGCCGAAAACACCGCCGAAGGACGTGCCTCGGAAGCCGACGATAAGCCCATCGTATTGCCCTTCCCCGGAGGGCGCGACACGCTCTACCTGCACCCGTGGGCGGAAGAAAACCGCTCCGTCCCTTCCGCCCCGCAAAAAGAAGAAACACGAGGCGTGCCAGTGACGACGGAGGAGGACTTCAAGGACGTGTGCGGGAGTTTCGGCGTGACCGCCTATACCGACGACGGCAGGCTGTTCATGCCGAACGAAAAGGTGACGAGCGCATCGGGAAACCTGTGGACTACCGGCGAGACCTACTTCTGGCCCGCCGAGGAAACCCTCAACTTCTATGCCTACGCCCCATACAGCAGCACCGGTGACGGTTACGGTGACAATATGACAATTAATCAAAACGCAAAAAACATCACGTTCAGCCATACCGTGCCCGACCAAGCCACCGCCCAGCCCGACATCTTGTTCACCCACAAAGCGTGCAGCAAGGCGTCATCCGAGAACGGCACCGTGCCCCTCAGGTTCCACCATGCCCTTGCCGGCGTGAAGTTCGTGGCAAAGAACGTGACGCCGTGCACCGTCACCTCCATCACCCTGAGAGGCTTGTACGGGCAAGGATTGTGCACCTACACCTACGATGGCGATACGGGCACCTTCGCATGGACGACAACCGGAGATAAGCGGGATTTCTCGGAAACATTTAACGTGACGCTGAATAATAGCGAGGGCGAAAACACCCAGCCCATCACCGACGAGAAGCCCGAAACCACCTTCATGATGATTCCGCAAACGCTGGAGGGCGTAACGGTGGAAGTGGGCGTAACCACCAGTGAAGGCGAGTTCACCCTGACCGGCTCGCTGGCGCAGACCGGCGCATGGGAAGCGGGCAAGATATACACCTACGCCATCTCCACCGAGTCAATCAACTGGGTATACGAATTCGAAGTGACTTCCGACATCACCTTAGCTCTCGGCGAAACCCAAAAGACGTATAACGTGAAGAGCTACCGCTACCGAAGGGGGAATTACAACGAGAGGCAACCGGTGGCATGGAGTGCGGTGAATACGGCGTGTACGGAGACTGACTTCGAAACAAATAAAACTGAAAACAAAAACTGGAGCGACATCCAGTTAGCGTTTACCGATACGGGCGCAGGGTCTGCCGATGAAGCGGGTACGAATCACTCCATCCAAGTCATAGAGACCATCCTGCATACCACTTACGATGGCGACAAACAGCTTCAGGACGAAAGCAAAGCGAAAGGAACACCAGAGAAGCCCTATAACCTGGCTACGGACAACGGCGAGGACGGCGTGATGACTACAGCCAATTGCTACGTGGTAAATGCCGTAGGTACCTATAAACTCCCCTTGGTGTATGGAAACGGACTGAAGAACGGAGCAAAAAACAATCCGGCATTCAACGGCAATTTCAAGGATTATCAGAATAACACGATAACCGACCCGTGGATAAAGGGCACGGACAATTGTTGCCTGGTGTGGAGCGACGGTTTCTATATGTTTAAGAATGTACACAAAGAGGGTGATTACCTTGTCTTTACGCTCGACCCCAACTATACGCAACAAGCCAACGCCGTACTGGCGGTACGTGATGCCAGCAACAACATCATGTGGAGCTGGCATATCTGGGTGACCGAACGCAATGTGAACGCGACGCATGACGTGGAAGGCTGGAACGAAAGCACCCATTACTACCTTATGCCTTGCAACTTGGGCTGGATAGACGGCAAGCAGGTGTATTACAACCAACGTAACTTTGCCTTCACCTTCACGCAAAACGGAACTGGCACGGTCCGCACGCTGAATGTAGTGCAGAAGGGAGACCATTTCGACTACAAAGACGCAGGCTCTACGTATTACCAATGGGGACGTAAAGACCCGATGGTGGCATTGAAGAACAGGGAACTGCACGACAAAGACGATTACCGCCTTCACGAAGTGGGGCAAGACGGATACGGATACAATACAAGCGCGAAACACGTAACATTGGGCGAGGCTATCCAGCATCCGAACGTGTTCTACACTACGACAAGCACGTATTATTGCTGGTTGTCCACTCCTATCTACAACCTGTGGAATACGAATTCGCCGGAGAATCCCAATATAACGAACCCCACCAAAACGCTATACGACCCGTCGCCCCGTGGGTTTAAGATACCGCCCTCGAAAGCGTTCGCACGGTTTGTGAACGGCAATGCAGCATCAAGTGGAGGTACGTTGAACGGCCGCATCGTGACCCCCGGCGTACAATACGAAGTGCGCATAAACTCAGCCGGTATTACAATACCCTTAACCGCTACAGGGCAACGGGTCGACCGGAAATCGGGAATTGACGGAATAGAAGAAGGAGGCTTGTGGGCGATGGACGGTGTGTATTATTGGACTTGCTATGGAGTCACAAACAGTATAGGTACTATACTCGGCCACTCGTTGTGTATCAGGGACGGTGCAAACACCTATACATACCAATTCCCTGGTGCCCAGACCATGGCACGCCCCGTGCGTCCCATCCGTGAATAAGGACAGGCAATTAAGCATTTTATATCTCTATCAAAACCCGTAGGGAAGCGTCCCTACACATTTTACTTAAATTAGTAATCCAGAACCGGTTCGCAGGGATGCGCACCGGTTTTATTCTTTCCGTTAACAGATTTTTACACCCACCCGTTTCAAATCCATTGCCACGTGAAGCGGATTGCGTAACTTTGCAATTGACAATTGACAATGGACAATTGACAATTACGATGCCGGCTATTCATTGTCAATTATCAATTGTCAATTGTCAATTGAACTAAAACTAAACTACTATGATTGACTATTCTACTTACATGATGACTCCCTCGCTGGACGAGGAGGGTACGGCAAAAGCGTATGCACGGGCGCAGATGCGCGAACTGATGACTTTCGACAAGTTTGTACGACACATTGCGGAGCACAACGGGGTGTTCTCGCGCGGCACGGTGCAGGGCGTGATACTCGACATGTGCGAGTGCCTCGTGGAGATGCTTTTGGACGGCAAGAAGGTGCAGCTGGGCGCACTGGGCGACTTCTTCGTGTCGCTCAATACCGAGGGGGCTGCGTCGCAGGAGGAATTCACCGCCGCCAACATCAAGGGCGTCAGCGTGGTGTTCACGCCGGGCAAGGACTTCGAGGGACTACGCGACCGTGCGGTGTTCAACCCCGTGGCAAGCCGTGTGGCTCAGGCGGCTACGCTGAAGGCGGAGAAGGCGGGCGAGGCGACCGTCAACCTGGAAGCGGCGAAGCGCAAGCCGAGCACTCCGGAAGAAACGGGTGTGTGATTCCGGATAGCACACAGATGACACAGAAGTACACAGATTTACACAGATAAATTTGGGGCTGCGCTGTGTCTGCATAGAAAAATAAATCTGTGTTTCTCTGTGTACTTCTGTGTTATCTGTGTGCTATTTTTACCATCAACTAACTTAACTAAACTATTTCTATTATGGACAACAAGAAGAAAAACATTTGGGGGATTGTGATTCAGACCTTGATTACCATCCTTACCGCTATCGGGACTTCGCTGGGAGTGACCTCGTGCATGTAAGCGTTCAAATACCTGTAGGGGGATTAATCTGTACTTTTATAGTAAATGCGGAAAATGAAATGGAACACAGAGACACAGAGGCACGGAGTTTTTATTTTTAGAGAGGGAACAAAGCGCACGGAGAAAAACTGGCTCTGTGCGCTTTGTCTTCTCTTATATTTATCCTCCGTGCCTCTGTGTCTCTGTGTTCTATCAAAGAATACACGCACTTCTTTTTGCAATTCATTTCTGATTGACTATACCCATCCATCAAGCGGAAATGCCGGTGGGCGATACGCCGTAGAGCTTCTTGAAGGCGGACGAGAAGTGGGATTGGTTCTTGAAGCTTACCTCGGTATATACGTCTGCTATCTTCCGCCTCCCTTCCTTCATCAGGGTGTATGCCACCTCCAGCCGTTTCCGGATGAGCCACTTTTCGGGGGTGAGGTCGCTCACCTTCTTGAAGTCGCGCTTGAAGGTGGCAAGGCTCCGCCCGGTGTAATGCGCCAGCTCTTCTACCGTAAACTCGTACATGTAGTTCTTGTTCATGAAGTCGAGGATGTCGATTTTCCATGGCTCGTTGAAGTCGAACAGGGTAGGGGCGAAACGCTTGTCGATGTGGAGCAGGGCGAGCAGTCCCTCTTGTAGCTTCAGCTGCATGAAGTCGTCCTGCGGCTTTACGTTCGGGTCGAAATAGGGGGTCATCGAGGCGAAGAGGCTGGTTATTTCAGCCGTTTTGGGCAATTTGATGACTCCGGAGTCCAGTTTCGGGGTGTTGACAGGCGCTTTGTATTGCTCGAATTTCGCATACATCTCCTTCAGGAAATGGCGGGTGAACATCAGGAAGATGCCGCAATACCTTTCCCCGTCGGCGGTGCGTTTGTATAGGGTGATGTGATGGTCGCGGGGGATGAAGACGCATTCGCCTTTGCCCACGTGTATCTGTTCCTTGCCGTTATCGAGGAGCATTTCGCCCGAATAGACGTAGTTCATGGCAAATTCGCGCGAGCGGTGGGTGCATCCGCTGGTATCGTCGTAAAAGAAGCTGAAGAAAATGTTGTTGTAGTTGAATATCATTTTCATCGGGTCGGTAAGGTCTTCTGTTTGATTTTGTTGTTTCATGTCACTTTGTCTTTTGTATATATTGTTTATAATATAAGGTGTACGATTTGCGGATTGTGGTCGGACAGGAATTTGCTTTCCGGTGCCGCTTCTTTCGGGATGAAACTATCGAGTACTTTTATTTGTGGGGTAACAAAAATGAAGTCGATTTTCTCGCATTGCTCCGAAGGGATTTGTCCGAAGTTGTGGAAGGTGTAGTCTACTCCCATCCGTTTATCGGCAATCTTCATAGCGTCTTTCAGTACAAACGGATTGGTGGTGATGGTGCGGTAAGCTTCCGATTGGTCGTTTACGTTGAAGTCGCCCGTCAGTACCGCGGGGCGGTCGCCTACTATTTCTTTTATTTTCCGGATAATCAGCAAAGCGCCTTCCCGTCGGGCAGTAACACCGACATGGTCAAAATGTGTGTTGACTGCCATAAAGATTTTTCCGCTTTGCCTGTCTTTCATTTTCGCCCAGGTTGCAATGCGTGTGCAGGCTCCGTCCCATCCGATAAACCCTATGCTGTCAGGATATTGCGAGAGCCAGAACGTATTGCTGTCTAATACTTCGAATCTGTCTTCCTTATATAATATAGGAGCATATTCGCCTTTGGTTTTCCCGTCGTCTCGTCCTACTCCGATAGATTTATAGCCCGGAAGGCGTTGCAGCAGGTCTTCCAATTGATTGTGCAATACTTCCTGCATCCCTACGATGTCCATGTCTTGCGTCTTGATGAATCGGGTGACCGTGTCTTTGCGGAATTGCCAGTTGTTCGATTGATCGGCCGGATTATCGTATCGGATATTGAATGTGGCCCATGTAACAGTTTGTGCTTGACACAGTGGGGATAGAAATGCCGATGCAATCGTGACGGCTAATAAGAATAGTTTTTTCATAACGGTTCGTTTAAAATGGTTTGATACATCTGTTTTTCCGAAGGAGCGTTCTTCTATTCGGCTAAGATACGAAATAAATGGAAAAAACTTCCTATCTTTGCATCAAAATTATTTTTATGAGTCATATACGGTTAGGAAAATATAATCAGTTGGAAGTCGTGAAGGAGGTAGACTTCGGTGTCTATTTGGATGGTGATGAGGATGGCGAAATCTTGTTGCCCAAACGTTATGTACCCGAAGGTTGTGTGCCGGGCGATATGCTGAACGTTTTCATTTATTTGGATATGGATGAACGGTTGGTAGCTACTACGCTTGAGCCGTACGTGCAGGTAGGCGAATTCGCTTGTCTGGAAGTGGCATGGGTCAACCAGTTTGGCGCATTCTTGAATTGGGGGTTGATGAAAGATTTGTTCGTGCCCTATCGGGAGCAAAAAGCCAAGATGGTGAAAGGAGGCAAATATATGGTTTATGCTTACATCGATGAAGAGAGTTATCGCATTGTCGCCTCTGCCAAAGTGGAACGTTTTTTGTCGAAAGACCGTCCGGAGTATGAGCCAGGAGAAGAAGTGGATATCCTGGTATGGCAACGCACTGATTTGGGATACAAGGTGATTGTTGACAATAAGTTTGGCGGTATGTTGTATCATAACGAGATATTCCAGCCTTTGCAACCTGGCAAGCAGTTGCGGGCTTATATCAAGCAAGTGCGTGAGGATGGGAAAATAGATTTGGAGTTACAGAAGGGCGGTTATAAAAAAATAGATGATTTTGCGGAAACTTTGTTGCGGTATATCGAAAGTCAAGGCGGATATACGGATTTGAACGATAAGACCGATGTGGCTGTGATTTACAATGCATTCGGGGTAAGCAAGAAAACATTTAAGAAAGCGGTAGGCGATTTATACAAGAAGCGTCTGATTGTTTTGGAAGAAGGAGGAATGCGTCTTGTTCCTCAGGACTGATTATAGAATTGCCTCAAAACAGAAAGATAACTGTGTGAATAAGATAACGTTATTTCCTGTTTTGAGGCAATACTTTATTGTGTCAAGTCTTAGATAGACAATTCATGCAATACGTTGACCAGTTCGCGGTCAATGGGCTTGTCGTTTTTAATGGCTTTGCTGAACGGCACATATACGATTTGGTCGTTTTCGATACCGATCATTACATTGCGCTGGCCTTCCATGAGTGCTTGGATACTTGCCACTCCCATACGGCTGGCAATGATACGGTCGTGTGCCGTAGGGCTACCTCCGCGTTGCAAGTGTCCTAAGATAGTGACACGCACGTCATATTGCGGATATTCGTTCTTTACGCGTTCGGCATAATGCATGGCTCCGCCCGTGATTTCACTCTCTGCAACGAGCACAATGGAACTGCTCTTTGACTTGCGGAATCCGTTTTTGATGAATTCCTCCAATTGGTCTACTTCCGTATTGAATTCAGGGATGATTGCAGCTTCGGCTCCTGCGGCAATAGCGCCATTCAAGGCAAGGAATCCGGCATCACGTCCCATTACTTCTACGAAGAAAAGACGTTCGTGCGAGGTAGCGGTATCGCGAATCTTATCCACGGCATCGAGAATCGTATTTAGTGCGGTGTCATAACCAATGGTTGTATCTGTTCCGTACAAGTCGTTATCAATGGTGCCGGGCAAACCGATACATGGAATATCATACTCTTGGGCTAACAAGCGTGCTCCAGTCAGCGAACCGTCTCCTCCGATGACAATCAAGGCATCGATTTCTTCACGTTGCATGGTTTCGTATGCTACTTTGCGTCCTTCCGGCGTCTTGAATTCCTGACAACGTGCTGTCTTCAGGATCGTACCTCCTTGCTGGATGATGTTGCTGACGTTTTGCGTCTTGAATTCTTGGATTTCTCCTGTAATCAAGCCTTTATATCCGCGGTAGATGCCTTTTACTCTTAATCCGTTATAAATAGCAGAACGGGTGACGGCACGGATTGCCGCGTTCATGCCGGGAGCGTCACCCCCCGAAGTCAGAATACCAATACATTTAATAGTTCCCATAAAATTGTAGTTCGTTATAATAGTGATACGGCAAAGGTATTAAAAATCTCATATACAAGCAAATGAATGCGTTCTATTTTTTCATCTCGATTTATCTTCCCGGGTGAGCGACAAGATTGTTTCCTTACAGGCTTCCATCAGCCATTTGGGGGTAGAGGTGGCACCGCAGATGCCGATGGAGCGGGCTTGTTGCAGCAAGCTTCCGTCTATCTCTTCGGGCTGGTCTATGCGGTAAGAGTTCGGGTTTACCTTGCGGCATTCCTGGTAAAGTATTTTGCCATTCGAGCTTTTATGTCCGCAGACGAAGAATACCAAGTCGTGGGCGGCGGCAAAATGACGTATTTCTGGCATACGGTTGGCCACTTGACGGCAGATGGTGTCGTAATACTGGAAAGTGACTGAAGGCGAAATGTGCGATTGAATGTAGGCTACGATTTCGCGGAATTCATCAAGCGATTTCGTTGTCTGTGAATACAGGCGGATGTCTTTTGTAAAGTCCAGGTGCTTGGCTTCTTCCAGGTTTTCGATGACAATGGCTTCTCCGTTGGTTTGTCCTACCAGCCCCAGCACTTCGGCATGTCCGTTCTTCCCGAAAATGACGATTTGTTTTTTTCGTTCTTCGGGAGTGTCGTATTCTTGCTTGATGCGTTTCTGCAGGCGCAATACTACAGGGCAGGTGGCATCGATAATCTCGATATGGTTTTCTTTGGCGATGTCGTAGGTGTGCGGAGGTTCGCCGTGAGCGCGTAGCAATACTTTTACCTCATGAAGTTGGGCGAATTTTCCGTGATCGATGGTGATGAGGCCCAGCTGTTTCAGCCGTTCGCATTCTTGTCCGTTGTGCACGATGTCGCCCAGGCAATACAATGTTTCGCCTTTTGCTAATTCTTCTTCGGCTTTTTTGATGGCGGTAGTTACCCCAAAGCAGAATCCGGAACTTTCGTCTATCTCTACTTTCTTTTCCATGATGTCAGGCTTGTGTCACACGTTTAAATTGATTCAGCAGCCATTCTTTCTGTTCGGCAATGGTCAAATGGCTGTTGTCTAATACGATGGCATCTTCCGCTTGGCGGAGCGGGCTTACTTCACGGCTTTGGTCGATACGGTCGCGCTCTTCCACATTGTGCAGGATGTCTTCGAATGATGCGGCTTGTCCTTTGGCGCATAATTCATCGTAACGGCGTTGCGCACGTATTTCGGGTGATGCGGTCACGAAAATCTTCAGTTCTGCATCGGGAAATACGGCCGTGCCGATGTCTCGTCCGTCCATGACGATGCCTTTTTCTTTACCCATTTCTTGCTGTTGGCGTACCAATGCTTCACGTACAAACCCGATTGCGGCTACAGGGCTGACTTTCGACGATACTTCCAATGTGCGTATCCGATCTTCCACGTCTTCGCCGTTCAGGCAAGTGCGAGGACGCATGGTTTCCTTGTCCAGTCGGAAGGAGATGTGTATGTTGTTCATCTGTTCTTTCAGTTCGTCGGTCTGTATGCTGCCGTCTTCGTTGAAGAGCCGGTGGTTGATGCAATACAGGGTAACGGCTCTGTACATGGCTCCGCTGTCTATATAGATGTATCCGATTTCTTTTGCCAAATCCTTGGCCATGGTGCTCTTCCCGCAGGAGGAGAATCCGTCGATGGCGATGGTTATTTTTTTCATATCAGTTTTTCTTTATGGTTTGCGGTTCAAAGATACGCATTTTCACGATAATTCTTTCTTTATTCGATGGGTCGTTTTAAGTTTTCTGCTATATTTGCAGGACAGAGTATTTAAAAAAGCAAAAGAATATCATGAAACAACAAACACCGAAGGAATTACAGGAACTTTTCCATTCGTACCTGAATGGGTTGGCTTATGCGCGCAATCCGAAGGGGTTGTACGAACCGATAGAATATGTGCTCGACATTGGCGGGAAGCGTATCCGTCCCGTGTTGATGTTGCTTGCTTACAATTTGTTTAAAGAAGATGTGCGGTCTGTTCTTCCGCAGGCTGTCGCTTTGGAGACTTATCATAATTTCACTTTGTTGCACGACGACCTGATGGATAAGGCGGATATGCGCAGGGGAAAACCTACCGTGCACAAACGTTGGGATGAAAATGCCGCTATCCTATCGGGTGATGCGATGATTATCCTCGCTTACCAGTTCTTGATGCAAGATTGTCCGGCGGAATATGTCAAACCGGTGATGGAAGTCTTTTCGCAGACAGCTCTGGAAGTGTGTGAAGGGCAACAGTGGGATATGGAGTTCGAAACACGGCAGGATGTGACAGTCGGTGAATACATCGGAATGATACGCCTGAAGACTTCGGTTTTGCTGGCGGGAGCATTGAAGGTTGGTGCCATATTGGGAGGTGCTTCTGTGCAGGATGCCCAAACGTTGTACGACTTCGGTATCCGTATCGGATTGGCGTTCCAGTTGCAGGACGATTGGCTGGATGTGTATGGCGACCCGAAGGTGTTCGGCAAAAATATCGGAGGTGATATCCTTTGCAACAAGAAAACTTTTATGCTGATTACAGCTTTCGAGAAGGCGGACGAAGAGACCCGTGCCGACTTGCTCCGTTGGGTTACAGCCAAAGAGTTTGAGCCTGCCCGCAAGATTGCGGCTGTCACCGCCATATATAACAAGGTAAAGGCAGGCGATATCTGCCAGGCCAAAGTAGAAGCGTATTACCAGGAAGGAATGCGCCTGTTGGAACAGGTACAGGTGGAACAAGGGTGTAAGCGCTTTTTGCAAGAGTTTGTAACCGGATTGATGCATCGAAACTTATAATGGATATGTTAGGCTTGATAGATACACATACCCATCTCTTTGTCGAAGAATTTGATGAAGACCGGGAATTGGTGCTTATCCGGGCTGGCAAAGCGGGAGTGACCCGTTTGTTCATGCCTAATATCGATGATACGTCGGTAGAGCGTATGTTGGCTTTATGTGACACGCACGATGGTTGTTATCCGATGATAGGGTTGCATCCCACTTCGGTCGACGCCGACTGGGAGGTCCGGTTGAAGCGGGTAGAGGAGTGGTTTCGTTCGGACAGGAAATTCTATGGCATCGGTGAGGTCGGTTTGGATTTTTACTGGGATACGACTTACCGAAAAGAGCAGCTGGATGTGTTCGACCGGCAAATCCGTTGGGCGTTGGCGTCCGGCTTGCCTTTGATTGTCCATTGCCGTTCCGCTTATCCGGAGTTGCTGGAGGTGCTGTCGCCTTATAAGCACGAAAATCTGAAAGGCATCTTCCATTGTTTTTCAGGGACGGAAGACGATGCGGCCCGTTTGTTGGAATACTCCGGATTTATGTTGGGTGTGAACGGGACAGTAACTTTTAAGAAGAGTGTTTTGCCTGCCTTGTTGAAAGCTGTGGTTCCTTTGGAACGTGTGGTGTTGGAGACCGATTCGCCTTATCTGGCTCCGGTGCCTTATCGGGGCAAGCGGAACGAAAGCGCTTATATTATAAAGGTAGCCGAAAAATTATCGGATATTTACGGAACGACGTGGGATAAAATAGCCCGTGTCACTTCGGAAAATGCATTGAAAGTGTTTAAGATAATATGAAGCGGCATGCTTTTATATCAAACGCGGAGGCGCAAAAGCACAAACGCTCCAGTCGGGCGATATAAAGCTTTTGCGCCTTTGCGTTTGATGTGGGGATAATCGGTGCATATTGCTTAAAATATATTAATTGTATCTCTGTCGGGAAGAGTTTTAGGGGCAAAATTTAGGTGAAATCAAAAATAAAGCCTACTTTTGCATCCGGTTTCCAAGAAGCAAGGAGAGATGCTCGAGTGGTTGAAGAGGCACGTCTGGAAAGCGTGTATACGTCAAAAGCGTATCACGGGTTCGAATCCCGTTCTCTCCGCACAAAGCCTTTTTTGAGGCGGTAGATGTCGTTAAGATTAAAAAGTATTCCACAATGAGAAGTTTTTTTGCGATTCTTGCAATGGCAGGTGTGCTGTCGTTGGGGATGATTCGGTCTGCATTGGCTCAGAATGTAGATGCCTTAGTTGCATTCGAGCCGTTGGAAAGCTATGGACAGGTAGCGGCGGATACGGCGGGAGTGGTAAGGCAAGAAGGCGTATGCGAGACTTTGCGTTCCGGGCTTGCCGGGGAAAATGCCTGGCTTGTCGCAGGAGTGTTTGCGGCCTTTGCATCGGGGTTGCTTCTTTGTGTCGGGCGTATGGTTTCTTTAAATAATTCTGATGCCGATACGAAGAAATTGCTGGAAAAGATAGAATCCGCCGTCGAGAAAGGTGATGTGGAAGCTGCGTTAGACGTTTGCCGGAACACACGGGGACCTGTAGCGTCGGTATGTAGCACGGGTTTGCGGAAGATTGACAATGACTTGGATATCATGGAGAAAGCGATGGCTTTGTGTGCCGAGGTGCAAAGGGGCAGCCTGTATAGAAGCCGTTTGTGGATAAAAGTGTTTACAATCCTTACGTTGGCTTTAGGTGTTTTAGGCACATTTACAGGCGTGGCTATGGCTTTCGGCAATCTCAGCCATGCGGAAGGCATGGCGATAGCGAGCGTGGCTGGGGATATGCAAGCGGCTCTGTTTCCTTTGATTGCCGGCTTGGCTGCTTCTTTTGTGCTTTATGTACTTTATGCGTGCGTATGTGTCAAGATAGCTTCCATTGTCTGTCGGATGAAAGTCGCTTCGGGCAAGTTGCTCGACTTGGCGCTGATGTATAACTGGAAGTACAGACGATAGGGCAAAATTATGAATATATACTGCATCGGCCGATGCAGTATATATTCATGTGCGGTTGCAGTATATATTCAACAGCCGATGCAGTATATATTCTTTTTTTTCTTATAAGTGTGGCCACAGCCCGATAGGATTATGGATTCGGATAAGGAGGATTTGTATGGTGCCTGTAAAGTTGTCATTCCGGCTCTATGTCATTAGCCGATGGGAGTTGCTTCCATCCTTCTCCAAACGTGTCATACGCATCGGTAACTACGACGAAAGCGCGTGGGTCGGCTAACTTTATCGTAGCTTTCACACCCGCCACTTCTTTGTAGCTGACCACCAGGAAAATCATTTCTTTCTCTTCTTTCGTATAAAGCCCGCTGCTTTTGATACAGGTAGCTGTGCGGTCTAAATCTTTTAAAATGTACTGATGTAAATCGGTCAAACTTTTATTGCTGATGACAAATATCAGTTTGTCGTTCTTCGAGCCGTTTATCATGTAAGCGATTACCCGTGAGATGATGAAAATGGCTATCAAGGAATATAACGACAAATAAACGGAAGGTTCATCGGATATTTCTTTGCCTCCCAATCCGAATCCGATAACCAGCAGGCCGAAACAAACAACCATTCCGTCTACCAATAATATAGCCCGTGAAAAACGGATATGCATATACTTTTGAAGCATCATTGCCACAATGTCGCTTCCTCCTGTTGTCGCTTGATTCTTTACCACGATGCCGCTTCCAATACCTATCAGTACCGCTCCCATTACACAAGTCAGCATCAGGTGGTCTGATAAATTCATAATCCCGCCTAAAAGCAGTGAAGGGTCGAGCGCATGTAGGGCTTCCTGCGTGGGGTATGCCAAGCGTGACATTACGTTCATCAATAAGGGGGTAATCAATGCTGCGGCAATGGTGCGCGCTCCCAGCTTGGTTCCTAAAAAGACAACCGAAAGGATGAGTAACGGAATGTCAAACATATATCCGAACGTACCGACCTGGACGGAAGGAAACAAATTATGTAATACGATGCTTGCTCCGTACACGCCGCCGGGAACAATGTTATAGGGGTTAATGAAAAACACAAAACCTGCCGCTAAAATAGCGCATCCTATCAGGATATTCAGCCAACCGTTTACTGCTTTCTTCATACTTTATTTATTTTTATGCAGCAAATATACAAATAAAGATTCGAATAAACAAGTATGGATTCCGCGATATGCCCGTGTAGGGGCAGGATTAATTGGCAAGATGCGGACATTCATTTAAAAAATATCGGATGTGTGGAAGTCTGCAAAAGGGAATCATAACAAAGTTTAAGCAGGAGAAGGGGTGGTAAATCCAAACTCTTTCATTATCTTTGTTCAAGGATGAATCTAAAACCGGAAAATATGAAACAGGGCATAATCGTTTTAGGCTTGGCATCGCTGGTACTATGCGGATGCGGCAGTACATATCAGGCTGCCACTACAATGGCAGGAGCCTCCATAGGCGGGAATGTAGGGGGAGCGATAGGCGGTCTGGTTGGCAGCAACCGACATTGGGACGGAGGTTACCGTGGCTCGGCTATCGGCACATTGGTAGGGACACTGGCTGGAGCGGCTATCGGAGGAGCTGTCGGTTCGGCACAAGAGCGTAAGGCGCAAGCATATCAGGCTGAGGAACAGCCTGTTTACACTCCCCGTACGGATAGTTCTCCTTCGGGTGTAGGGTATTTACAAATCCGCAACATCCG